>Ga0207658_10000360_pt1 | contig 44894 bp, 45 predicted proteins | sample KBSS33metaG_FD_184322 | JGI IMG/M metagenome (GOLD analysis project Ga0207658, IMG submission 184322) | Switchgrass rhizosphere microbial communities from Kellogg Biological Station, Michigan, USA - KBS S3-3 metaG (SPAdes) (version 2) | ecosystem: Host-associated > Plants > Roots > Rhizosphere...
GACATGCTCGTCAACCCGTCGTTTCCGCAGGACGCACTCGAGCGGCTGCGATCACAGCGGCTGGTTGCGCTCACCCAGGCTCGCGACCAGCCAGGTGCGATCGCGTCGCGCGCGTTCGACGCCTCGATTGGATGAGGTTCGGTGCCGAACGCGGCGCGCACGCGGTGCTGCGAGGCGTGATGCGGGAAGTAGTCTTCGACGAGGTAAGCGTTGCTTTCGCCGTACGGATAGGCGAACAGCGTCGCGCGATGCGGCGCGCAGCGTGCGTCCAGCCAATCGGCGGCCTGGCGGATCTCGGCGTCGGCATCGGCCCACGTGTCGATCGTGCGGAACGTGCCCTTGCGCTGTTCGCGCTGTGCGGTCTCGGCCAGCGTGTCGTGGTTGTGGTCCCAGCTGTGGCTTTCGATGGCGAGCGTGCCTTCGCGCTGCGCCTGCAGCCACCATTCGTCGCCCCACCACCCGCGGCCGGCCAGGCAGGTGCGGTCGAGCGTTTCACGCGCGGCCGGCGAGACGATGACGAAACTGGTCGCATGCACGGGCGCCCCGGTTTCAGCCGCGAAGTCGCGCAGCACGCCGGCGAAGCCGCGCTGTCTGCCGAACGTCGGGTGCTGCATGTCGTGCCAGTCGAACCAGGAGCCGTCGTCGAAGCTCAACGCGACGGCGTTCTCGACCTGCGATTGGGGCACGACGCCGAGCAGGGCGTCGACGACGAGGGCGAGGGGCACGATTCGCAGGCCGGCACGATGGATGGCGCGCAGGTCCGCCGCCAGCGCGATGTGGTCGTTGCTGGCGTAGTCGTTGCCGCTGATGTTGTTGGAGTGATAGGTGAGGACGGGGACTCGCATGCGCCTAGTATCGCCGGTCGGGCTCGGGTTGTAGGCGATGCGCGGCACGCGTCGCCGCAAGATGATGCTTGCCCGCACCAGCGCGCCGTCGAGCGGGATTGCCGCGGCAGGCGCGATGGCCGCCGCCGCGGCGGCCACGCCGGTACGTTGCGAGCGCGGTCGGACCCGGCGAAGCCCGGCTATCGGGACTCCCGCAGGACGCCGCGGCACATGGCCCGTCCCCCGGCGCACGGGTACAATAGCCCGCTTTGCCCAGCGCCCGGACCCTTGCCATGCCCGCTACGCCTCTGAATCCGACCGACCTCTACGATGTCCGCTCGCTGCTCACCGACGAGGAGCGCATGGTGCAGGACACCGTGGCGCGCTTCACCGACGAGCGCGTGCTGCCGATCATCGGCGACTGCTTCGACAAGGGCGTGTTTCCGCAGGACCTGATTCCGGAGATGGCCGAACTCGGCCTGCTCGGCTCGTCGCTGCCGACCGAGTACGGCTGCGCCGGCATGAACGCGGTCAGCTACGGGCTGATCTGCCAGGAACTCGAGCGTGGCGACTCCGGCATCCGCAGCTTCGCCTCGGTGCAGTCCTCGCTCTGCATGTATCCGATCTACGCCTACGGCAGCGAAGAACAGCGCCGCCGCTGGTTGCCCGACATGGCGGCCGGCAAGGTGATCGGCTGCTTCGGCCTGACCGAACCGCACGGCGGGTCGGATCCGGCCAACATGAAGACGAACGCGAAGAAGGACGGCGCCGACTGGATCCTCAATGGCGCCAAGATGTGGATCACCAACGGCAATCTCGCGCACATCGCGATCGTGTGGGCGCAGACCGTCGACGGTATCCAGGGCTTCATCGTCGAGAAGGACTTCGCCGGTTTCACCGCGCAGGAAATCCACAAGAAGATGAGCCTGCGCGCGTCGGTCACCTCTGCGCTGTACTTCGACAACGTGCGCGTGCCCGAGGCGAACCGCCTGCCGAACGTGAAAGGATTGAAAGGACCGCTCGGCTGCCTCACGCAGGCGCGCTACGGTATCACCTGGGGCCCGATCGGCGCGGCGATCGCCTGCTTCACCGAAGCGACCGAGTACGCCAAGCAGCGCATCCTGTTCGAGCGCCCGATCGCCTCGACGCAGGCCGTGCAGCTCAAGCTCGCCGACATGGCGCGCCGGATCACGCTCGCGCAGCTGCTCTCGCTGCAGCTCGGGCGTCTCAAGGATGCCGGCACGATGCAGCCGACGCAGGTCTCGCTGGCGAAATGGAACAACGTGCGCATGGCGATCGACATCGCGCGCGAGGCGCGCGACATCCTCGGCGGCGCCGGCATCACGACCGAGCATTGTCCGATCCGGCATGCGCTGAACCTGGAATCGGTGATCACGTACGAAGGGACCGAAACCGTGCATCAGCTGGTGGTCGGTCGCGAAGTGACCGGGCTCAACGCGTTCTGAGGAAGCGGGGCGACGAGCGTGTCGCGCGCTGCCACGCCGGTCTTGGGCGAGCGCGACGATCGAGTAACGAACGCATGAGCATCTTCGACGTCAGATTGGAGACCGAACGCCTGGTCCTGCGGCCGACTTCGTCGGAAGACTTCGAGGGCTGGGCGGCGTTCATGGGCGATGCGCAAGCCGCGCACCACATCGGCGGCCAGCAGCCGCGCGCGGTCGCCTGGCGCGGTTTCCTCAGCATGGCCGGTGCCTGGCAGATCCAGGGTTTCGCCATGTTCTCGGTGATCGAGAAATCGAGCAGCCGCTGGGTCGGGCGGCTTGGGCCCTGGATGCCGGAAGGCTGGCCCGGCACCGAAGTCGGCTGGGGCATCGTGCGCGAAGCCTGGGGCAAGGGCTACGCGACCGAAGGCGCCGCCGCCGCGATCGACTGGGCGTTCGAGCACCTCGGCTGGACCGAAGTCATCCACACGATCGCGCCGGACAATCTTGCTTCGCAGGGCGTCGCGCGCAAGCTCGGTTCGCGCAATCTGCGCGCGGGCCGACTGCCGGCGCCGTTCGAACATCTGCCCATCGATATCTGGGGCCAATCGCGCGAAGAATGGTTCGCGCGCCGCGCACACGAGGAAGCTTCGCGATGACGACCGTCTACGGCATGAAATCTTCCGGCAACTGCTACAAGGTGCAGCTGCTGCTGGAGCAACTCGCGGCGCCGTATCGATGGATCGACGTCGACAGCGCGAACGGACAGACGCGCACGGCCGAGTTCCTCGCCAAGAACGCGAACGGACGCGTGCCGCTGCTCGAACTCGACGACGGCCGCCGCCTGGCCGAATCCAATGCGATCCTCTGCTATCTGGCCGAAGGCACGCCGCTGCTGCCGGACGATCGCTGGCTGCGTGCGCAGACGCTGCAGTGGCTGTTCTTCGAGCAGTACAGCCACGAGCCGTACGTCGCCGTCGCGCGTTTCATCTGCCTCTGGCTGCCGGCCGATCACGCGCGCCGCGCCGAACTGCCGCGCCTGCTCGATCGCGGCGACCAGGCGTTGGCCGTGATGGAAAAGCACCTCGCCGGGCGCGAGTTCTTCGTCGATTCCGGCTACGGCGTCGCCGACATCGCGCTGTTCGCCTACACGCATGCGGCCGCCGACGGCGGCTTCGACTTGTCGCGTTATCCCGCTGTCGGAGCGTGGCTCGAGCGCGTTCGCGCTCAGCCGCGCTTCGTGCCGATGCAAGCCGGACTCTGAAGAAACGACCGATCCCATGAACGCCATCCCCAATCCGATTCCCGCCCGCCACAAGAACGTCAACCGCGCCGAAGTCTGCGACCAGAACTTCACCGAGTTCGTGCAGAACTGGTCCGGCGAGGTGCGCCATGCCCCGCAGGCCGACGTGGCCGTGCTGCCGGGCAGCCTGTGCAGCGCGCGCGACTTCCTGGATCTGTTCGAGTCGCAGCTGATTTCGCGCCACCTGGACCTGATGGCGCGCGTGCTGCGCGTGAAGAACAAGGTGTTCTACACGATCGGTTCGTCCGGTCACGAAGGCAACGCGATGGTCGCGCGCCTGACCCAGCACACTGATCCGGCCTTCCTGCACTATCGCAGCGGCGCGTTCATGGCCGAACGTTTTCGCAAGCTTCCCGGCATGGATCCGATCATGGACTCGGCGCTGAGCTTCGCGGCGAGCAAGGACGATCCAGCTTCTGGTGGCAGGCACAAGGTGTGGGGCAGCAAGCCGTTGTGGGTCCTGCCGCAGACCTCGACGATCGCCTCGCACCTGCCCAAGGCGCTCGGCACCGCCGTCGCGATCGAGCAGGGCAAGCGCATCGGCCACACGCTGCCGGTGCCGGACGATTCGATCGCGATCTGTTCCTTCGGCGACGCCTCGTCCAATCACGCGACGGCGCAGACCGCGTTCAATACCGCGCAATGGACCGCGTACCAGAAGCTGCCGGCACCGGTGCTGTTCGTTTGCGAAGACAACGGCATCGGCATCTCGGTGAAGACGCCGGGCGGCTGGATCGCAAACGCCTTCCGCAACCGCGACGGCCTCGACTATTTCTACGCCGACGGCCTGGATCTCGCCGAAGGCTACGAGCAGGTCGCGCGTGCCGTGCACCATTGCCGCACGACGCGGCGTCCGGTGTTCCTGCACCTGCGCACGACGCGCATCATGGGTCACGCCGGCACCGACTTCGAGATCGAATGGCGCAGCGTCGAGGAACTCGTCGCCGTGGAAGCGGGCGATCCGCTGCTGCGATCGGCGGCGATCGCGCTGGAGTCGGGCCTGTACACGAAGGAGTCGCTGCTCGCGCAGTACGAGGACGTGCGCCGCAAGTGTTTCGCGGCGGCCGAAGAAGCCGATCGCCGTCCGAAGCTCGACAAGCTTGCCGACGTGATCGCGCCGCTCGCGCCGTACACGCCGAAGGCGGTCGATGCCGAAGCGCGCCGTGCCGACTACGACGTCAAGCGAGCCGCCGTGTTCGGCGCCGACAAGCTGCCGGAGACGCTGCCGCCGCGCCACCTGGCGATCCAGATCAACAACGCGCTGCACGATCTGTTCTGCAAGTATCCCGAAGCGCTGCTGTTCGGCGAGGACGTGGCGCAGAAGGGCGGCGTCTACACGGTCACCAAGGGGCTGCACAAGGCGTTCAAGAACGCGCGCGTGTTCAACACCCTGCTCGACGAGACGATGATCCTCGGTCTCGCGCAGGGCTACGCGAACATGGGCCTGCTGCCGGTGCCGGAGATCCAGTACCTGGCGTACTTCCACAACGCCTGCGACCAGATCCGCGGCGAGGCGGCGTCGCTGCAGTTCTTCTCGAACAACCAGTACAAGAATCCGATGCTCGTGCGCATCGCCGGCCTCGGCTACCAGCGCGGCTTCGGCGGACACTTCCACAACGACAATTCGATCGCCGCGCTGCGCGACATCCCCGGCGTCGTGGTCGGCTGCGCCAGCCGCGGCGACGATGCGGCGACGATGCTGCGCTCGCTGGCGGCGCTGGCGAAGGTCGACGGCCGCGTCGCGATCTTCCTCGAACCGATTGCGCTGTACATGACCAAGGACCTGTACGAGGCCGGCGACGGCGGCTGGCTGACGACGTATCCGCCGCTGGATCAGGCGATGACGCTCGGCGAGGGGCGCGTCTATGGCGAAGGCGTCGACGATCTGGTGATCGTGACCTACGGCAACGGCGTGCCGATGAGCTTGCGTGCGGCGCGCGAGATCGAGGCGAAGCTCGGCTGGAAGTCGCGCGTGGTCGACCTGCGCTGGCTGGTGCCCCTCAACGAGGCCTTCATCGCCGAGCAGACGAAAACGGCCAAGCGCATCATCGTCGTCGACGAAGGCCGGCACTCGGCCGGCGTCGGCGAAGGCGTCATCACCGCGATCGTCGAAGCCGGGCAGGGCGCCAAGCCGCTGCGCCGCGTGGTCGGCGTCGACACCTACACGCCGCTGGCCGGTGCCGCGTTCCTCGTGCTGCCGGGCGAGGCCGACATCGTCGCTGCGGCCGAGCAGTTGAAGTAGTCGCGAACTACGGGGAGGCGCTCGACGCCTTGGAGTGGATGAAGGCGAGGATCTCGAGGATCTCGTCGTCGCTCAGGTTGTTGCCGAAGCCGGGCATGTCGCCGACGACGCCTTCGGTACCTGCGCGCGTGTAGCCCTTCGCGCGCAGGCCGACGCTGCCGAGCTTGATCAGATTGAACAGCGTGGTGTCGTCGTCGCCGTAGATCCACGTCGAATTGATCACCGGCGGTCCCATGCCGCCACCGCCTCCGGCGCCGTGGCAGCCGCTGCATGCCTTCGAAACGAACAGGTCCTTGCCTTGCGCGATCGCATCGGCCTTGCCGAGATAGGGATTGGCGACGACCGCAAGGCCATGCTCGTTCTTGCCCGCTGCGGCCGGTTCGGTGGCGCTCGCTGCGCCGCCGATGGCTGCGCCTGCAATGGCGATCAGCGCCCATGCGGAAACGTGGGTTCGCGTGTTCATCGAGCTTTCCTCCATTCGCTGCGGCTGCGCGGCCCGATCGACCGTAGGCCTCGCTCGCTGAACGAACTGGCTTCCTGCCGAGGCTCTGGTCAGGTCCGCGTAACATTTCTTGATTCGACGGCGAAGCTTGAAACACGGAGCACACGGAAGAAACAAAGAAGATCCGGATTTCAGGTTCTGCTTTCTCCGTGTTCTCCGTGTTTCAGGCGTCTTTCCTTGCCCCCGTCTCGAAAGCGAGCCGGACGCCGCGGCAAGCGCTTGCAATGTTGCGATTTGCGTCGCGGCAGCGCATTGCCTTTTGTGCAAGCGCGCCGATTTGCCTATGATCCCGCGCGATGACCGAACGCCGCGCCCTGACGATCCTGTTCGCCGATGTCTCCGGCAGCACGCGGCTGTTCGAAACGCACGGGGACGAGGCGGCGCGGCGCATGGTCGGCGGCGTGCTGATCGCGCTCGCGGAAATCACCGCGCACCACGGCGGGCGCGTGGTCAAGACGATCGGCGACGAGATCATGTGCACCTTCCCCGGTCCGCTGCACGGCTTGCTGGCGGCGACCGACATGCAGCGCCGCGTCAAGAGCGATGCCGATTTCGCGCGCGACAATCTGGCGATCCGCATCGGCCTGCATCACGGCGATGCGCTGGTCGAGGACAACGACGTATTCGGCGATGCGGTCAACACGGCCGCGCGCATGGCCGACAAGAGCCTCGCGCGGCGCGACCAGATCGTGGCCACGGCCAGCACCGTCAGCGGCATCACCAGCGCGACGGGCTTGCGCGTGCGCTCGCTCGGCACCGCGCGCGTGCTCGGCAAGGTGGCGCCGATCGAGATCGTCGACGTGCTGTGGCAGGAGGACATCGCCAATGTCACCACCGTGCAGCGCATCGTCGAGGGCAGCGGCGTGGCCGCCGGTTCGCGCCTGCTGCTGCGTTTCAAGAGCCAGGTCTTCGAGATCGACGAAGCGACGCCGTTCTCGATCGGCCGCGATCCGACCAGCAGCCTGGTCGTCGAAACCGAATGGGTCTCGCGCAACCACGCGCTGATCGAGTGGAAGCGCGGCTATTTCATGCTCGCCGACCGGTCGACCAATGGCTCGTGGCTGAAGATCGGCGACGACGACGAGCTGTTCGTGCATCGCGACGAATCGCATCTGCGCAAGAACGGCTCGATCAGCCTGGGCCAGGCCCATGCGGCGGCGCAGGCGAACCTGCTCTATTTCGAATGCGCCTGAGATCTGCTGCAAGCCGCGAGAGATCCGGCGAGCGACACGTCACGGCAACGGGCCGTCGCGTCGCGGCGGGAGCGCGGCATGCCGACTGAAGCGAATCCGGCTTTCGGCGCCGACGACGGCTGGCATCGGCCGGACCGCCTGTCGCAGCTGTTCTCGGCGACACCGCTGATGACGGCCTATGTCGACGAAGCCCGGGTCGTGCGCATGGCCAGCCGCGCCTGGTGCGAATGGTTCGCCAGCACGGTCGCCGAGGCGATCGGCAAGGACTACGCCTCGACGGTCGGCGCCGGGCGCTTCGAACGGCATCGCCGTCATCTCGAACTGGCGCAACGCGGCGTCGAGATCAGTTTCGAGGACGAACTCGCCGACGGTCTCGGCACCACGCGCTGGTGCCGCGTACACCTGGCGCCGGCCGATTCCGCCGCGGACGCGGCAGCGCCGTGCGGCGTCATGATCGTGATGATCGAATTCACCGGCGAGCGCGTGCGCAGCGAGCTCATCGTGCGCCAGCGCGAGCAGTTGTTCGAGCAGCTGCGCGAGCAGCAGCGCAGCGAACAGGTGCAGGCCGAGCTGGAGAAGACACGCACGCTGCTCGACTGGCGCACGACCATGCTGACCGAGCGCAACGAGATGCTGCATCTGCTCTCGCACGAGATCCGCCAGCCGCTGAACAACGCCTCGGCGGCGATGCAGGCGACGATGAAGGCGATCGAGGACCTCCACATCGCCGAATCGACGCCGGCCTCGAGTGCGCTCGCGCGTGCCGAAAATGTGCTCGGCCAGGTCATCGGCACGCTCGACAATACGCTCGCGGCGGGCACCATCCTCGCCTTCGGCGAAGCGGCGCTGGAAACATCCGACACGGATCTGCCGGTACTGATCCGCCTGGTGCTGGCCGACATCGCGGCCGATGCGCGCCATCGCATCGTGCTGCAATTCGGCACCGACACGCGCACGGTGCGCCTGCATCCGACGCTGATGCGCCTGACCTTGCGCAACCTGCTCAACAACGCGCTGGCCTATTCGCCGGGCGATTCGCCGATCCATCTGAAGGTTTCGGAGCTGGAAGATCCGCTGGCGATCGTGATCGACGTCGTCGACAGCGGTTCGGGCATTCCGGACGAGCTGCGGCCGCGCCTGTTCGAGAAGGGCGCGCGCGGCGCCAATTCGCGCATGCGCTCGGGCGCCGGCCTCGGGCTGTTCATAGCGCACTCGGTGATGAAGATGCATCGCGGCAGCATCGAAGCGCTGCCGAACGCGCCGCAGGGAACGATCGTGCGGGTGACGTTGCCGCAAGGTCTGGCGGACTGAATTGCGGGCTGGCACTCTAGTCCGATGCTTCCAAGAACCATCGCCCTCGTCGACGACGATCCGGAATACAGCGAGTTCCTCGCCCAGCACCTGCGCGGACGCGGCGTCGAAGTGCAGCTCTACGCCGACAGCAGCGATCTGCTCGCAGCCGGATCGCCGTATCTCTACGAGTTCTACGTCGTCGATCTGATGCTGCCCGGCGTCGATGGCGTGGAACTGATCCGCATCCTGCGCAAGCGCACCGATGCCGGCGTCCTGGTCGTGTCCGGACGGCTCGGCGCCGAAGTGTTCGCCGACGTGGTGAACGCCGGCGCCGACATGTACCTGATGAAGCCGGTGACGTTCGAGCAGGTGGAACTGGCGGTGCGCGCGGTGCACCGCCGGATCGTCACCACCGCGAAGACGGCCACCGCGTGGAAGGTCGATGCGGTGCGCAGCACGCTGACCACACCCGACGGGCAGGTCGTCGATCTCAATGCGACCGACCTGTCGCTGATGCAGTGCTTTCTCGAAGCGGGCGGTGCGGTGGTCGCGCGCGACCTGCTCAGCGAGCGCCTGGGGATCGCCGCGGCCGGCGATTCGGCCAACAACCTGCACGCCACGATCTATCGCCTGCGCCGCCGCATCGAGCGGGCCACGCCGCTGGCGGTTCCGTTGCAGTCCCAGCAGCGCGTGGGCTACGTGTTCAAGGCTCCCCTCGTCAGCGCCTGACGAAGGGAGCCCGTTCCGGCGAGTCGATCAGACCACCAGCGCCTGTTCCGCGTCCTGGATCTTGCGGCGTGCCAGCGCGAGGTTGGCGCGCGACTTGTCGAGCACGTAGTACAGGAACAGTCCCGCCTTCTTGGTCGAGGGACGCATGATGTGGTACTGCTTGCCGAGCGTGATCAGGATGTCGTCGATGGCGTCCTTGAGTCCGAGCGACTGCATCGTCTTCATCTTCGCGCGCACGACTTCGGTATTTCCGGCGGCGGCGAGATCCATGTCCACGCCGCTGCCGGCGCTGCCGAGCAACATGCCGCTGTTGGCGTCGACGAGCGCCGCGCACAGCGCGCCGTCCTGACCCATGAGGTCGGTGAGGGTTTCGTTGATGTTGGCCATGCGTGACTCCGAAAGAGATTCATAGGAATGAGGGAACGGAGGGGGTCCGTTGAGAAGCGAGCGAACTGATTTTACATAGTCAGTTCTGACATATCTATGAAGAAATGATTCTTGACGGATAAAGTTGCTCATTCCTGAGGCCACTGTCACGGCCGAGACGGGGCACCGCGCCCACGGTGCATGCCTGCAGCAAAGAGAGGTCGAGCACGCTCAAGGACAGGGGGCATCTCGACCGAAATCGCAGCCTCACATAGAAAGCGACGGTCGCGCGCGGTCGGAGGTTGAAAGCGCGTCGTTCCGTCGAAGGCGACCGAGCGTTTCAACCGGTCATCCAGAGTGCTCTCGGCAGGCAAAGCGAAATGGATTCCCGCTTTCGCGGGAATGACGCCGCAAGAGGGTGGGGGGCGCTCTAGAGCGAGCGCTTCGCAGCGATGTCCACGCGCACGTCGCTGCGCGGCTTGACGACGACCACGACGTTCGCCGCCTTCTCGTCGAGCTGCCACGGCAGCGGCAGGTTGTCCGGCAGGATCTTCAAGCGATGTTCGCCCGCGGCGATCTGCGAGAAGTCGAAGCGGCCCGACGCATCCGTACGCACGCTGTAGCGGCCGTCGAGGATGACGGTGATGTTGGCGGCGCCGGTTTCCGCGGCGTCGCGCCGGCCGTCGCCGTTGGCATCGAGGAAGACCGATCCGGCCAATGCGCCGGCGCCGCTCGCGTTGCCGCCGGGTACGGCTGCGGGCGAACCTGCGCGGAACTCGTAGCGGATCAGCAGGCTGTAGGCCCAGCTCGTCGGCAGCGTGACGAAAGGCGTCGATTGCGAGATCGGATCGATCACGAAAGGAGAGCGCTGCGAAGCGTGGCTTTCGTAGTAGTTGGCCGACAGCGTCCACGCGCGTGCGAAGCGCCAGTTCAAGCCGAGGTTGCCGTCGAATCCATGCTGGCCTTCGGGTCCGTCGCCGTGCGTCCAGCGCACGTTGCCGTCGAGCGATACGGTGTCGCCGAGCTGATAGCTGCCGTACGTGGCGAGGCTCGCGCTGCGCGTGGTGCCGCCGTACGCGCTGTCGACCGCCGCGAACGAAGCCGACACGCTCACATGTACGTTCTCGCGCGTCGGTAGCGACTGGTCCCAGGTGATCTGCCGGCTCTGCCGGCTCGCGCTGTCCTGCGCCTGCTGGTACTGCAGGCGCGAACTGCCCCAGCGCGTCTTCCAGTCGACGAAGAGGTCGCCGCTGTAGGCGCTGTCGGAGCCCGGCTTGAGCGTCGCGTCGGCGCCGAACGCGAGCCACGGCCGAGCCTGGTAGCGCGCGGCGCCGTTGAAGTAGCTGCCGTCCACGCCGGTGCCGGAAATCGAGCGCACTTCGTCGACGCCGGCACTCCAGATCCATTGCGCGCGTTGGAAATCGACGCGGTAGTAGCCGCCCTCGATGTCGCTGGTGAACGGCAGCACGCCCCACGACAGATCGGGTTCGAGACGGAACGCGCCGTAGTGTTGCTGATAGCGCTCGCCGACCGTTTGCGCGTCGAGCCAGAGTCCGGTGCGGGTGGAGCCGCCGCTCATCGATCCTGCCAGCAGGTTGGCCTGCAGCTGCGTGTCTTCGCCCTGCCAGGCGGTCGCTGCGTACAGCGACTGCGCGTCGACGCGCGGGATCGCGCCGGTGGCCGTGACCTGCTGTCCCGATGCCAGCCACCACGGCACGACGTCGTGCTCGCCGATGGCAGCGATCGAGCTGCTGATCGAGGACGACCACGGCATCTGCACGCCGACTTGCGCGAGCTGGCCGCCGGTAGCGTGGAAATCCGCCCAGTGGCTGCCTTGGTAGAAACCGGGCTCGCCGAATGCGCCCTGGATCTCGATGCCGTCTTGCTGGCGCCAGTCGGTTTCGATGCCGGCCATCACGCTAGTCGGCAAGGTGAAGCGGTAGCCGCTGCGCATCAGCGGCAGCAAGGGCGCGTTGACGACGCCGAGTCCGTTGTCGGCGCTCCAGCCGTCGGCAAACGGCATCTGGCGCTGCCAGATCGTGACGCTGCTGCCGTTGCCGCCATCGCCGGAGTTGCCCGAATGGAGCAGGGCATCGATCGACCACGATCCCCACGACAAGGTATCCCAGAAGCCGTCGATGGCCAGTCCCGCCTCATGGCCGTCGAGACTGCCGTAGTGCGTGTCGGCCACACCTGCTTCGACGCGCCAGCCGCGCGGCAGGCCGGACGTATCGACATCCGCGGTGTCCTGTTCGTTCGGCAGCGCGGCGAGATCGCCGGTGGCGATCAAGCGGTCCTGATACGCCGGCGCCGCGGGCGCGGACGCCGGCTCTGCGCCCGTCGCGACTGCGCCGCCGAGCGAGAGAATGAAGGTGGCTGCGACTCCCGCCCCGGTACGCATGCGCGGCTACGGCGCGAACGTCGTGTCGACGACGATGGCGCGATGGCCGTCGTAGACCGTGCCGTGCAGCTTCAACGGGTAGTGCGGTGCGCTCTTCTTCTTGCCGTTCTTGCCTTCGTCGAACGACAGCGCGATGTCGCGCTCTTCGCCCGGAAGGATCGGCAGCGTGGAGGGGACGAGCGTCCAGCTGGCGCCGTCCGCATCGGTGCCGTCGACGAATCCGTCGAGCCGGCCGTGCGCGGTGCCGCGATTGGCGATGTGCAGCGACGGCAGTTTCTGGTCGTTGACGCGCTGGCTGCCGTAGCCGGTCAGCTGCAGATCGGAGGCGACGTTGCCGACGGCGAGATAGACGATCACGCCGATGCGGCCGGAGACCGGAAGCTGCAAGCCCTGCGCATCGATCTGTTGCGAAGCGCCTTCGAACATCAGCGCGAAGCGGCATTCGCGATCGGGCGTGGCGGGCGGCACGGCGACTTCGAAGCGAAAGCGGTACTTGCCGTTGGCGCCGAGCGTCAGATCGTGCCGCTCGATGGCGACCCACGGACGGCAGCTGTCGGCGGCCAGCTCGTCGGTGAACACGGCGGCGGCGCTCGCGTCCAGGCGCCAATCGGCGGTCTTCACCGTCAGCGCATTCGGCTGCGTAGAGACGTTGGAGATCTCGATCACGTCGCGATAGGTTTCGCCGGCTTTCGCAGTGGCTTCGAAACGCGGCGGCGACACGACGGCCGAGAAACCATCGGCGTGCGCCGGCTGCAGATGCGAAAGATTCGCTGCTGCGATCAGGGCGCAGCCGGCGAGTCGATGGAGAGGATGAACACTGCGAGTCATGTCAGTTCACGTCGATTTCGAAGGAAAAGTCGAGCTGCTCGGTGCGGACCAGCCGACGGCCGTCGGCTTTGATCGTGAGCAGCAGTTCGTCTTCGAGCACGTCGGTGTCGATCGGGCCCGAATAGACCAGGGTTCTTTCGCCGGCACGCACGCTGCCGGGCAGCAGGCGCCCGCGCGTCGTCCAGCTCGTCGAGAGCGGACCGAGCGGCGTGTTCTGCAGCGTCAAGTAGATGCGACCCATCCGGTGCTTCCATGCGCGCACGTCGAGCCGCGTCTGTACGGCGATGCGGCCGGTCAGCGTGGAAGGCGCGGCGCCGCGCTTTCCGGTCGGCGCATCCCACTGCATCTTGCCGATGCCGGCATAGGGCGTGCTGGCGCGATCGTCGACCGGATACGTCGCCGCGCGGACGACGGTCGTGCAGGACGCCGCGAAGAACAGGGCGAGCAGGCAGCGCGAAACGAACGATGCGAGCGTCATGGCGCGCTCAGCGTGTAGGTCACGCGGCCGGTATAGGTGCCGGCCGCGGGCGTGGTCGTGTTCGCGTAGGAAAACGTGTGGCAGCTTTCGTTCCAGCTGTTGTTGCCGAAGGTCGCGAGCGTCTGCGTGCCGCCGGTGAACGTTCCGGCTGGAATGACCTCGGCGCCCGTGTCGCCCGCGCCGGTGCTGGTCCAGCTGATTCGGTTGAACGGAATGGTGTCGCCGCTCGGGTTGGTCAGCGATGTCGGTGCGGTCGCCGTCAGGCTGGCCGTGCCGGTGAGCCCGGGCTGGCGATAGAAGCCGCCGACGTAGACCTGCGCCGGAGGAGAGCAGAACGCGAAGCCGTCGTAGTAGCTCGTGCTCTGCGTGCTGTTGCTGGTCATCGCCTGGGCGACGCCGTTGCCGACCGCGGCGGCGGGCACCGTGACGGAGACCACGTTGATCGTCGAGTTGTTCTGCGGCGTGCCGCCCGACGTGTACGTGCCGCTGTAGCTGCCGTTGCCGACGTCCAGGTACAGCGCGCGCGTTCCCGGCGTGAGGCTGACGGTGAAAGCCGATGCGATGCCGGCCCAGCCGAATGCGAGCAGCGCGAGGGCAAGGCGGCGAGGTGGAGCGGCGAGAAGGTTCGTATTCACAGGGGGCGTGCCTGATCGCAGGGGTGTCGCTGGGTCGTGTCCGGACCCCATGAAGGCGAAGCAAGAGTCGCCTTCATGGGATCGTCGACACGGTGTCGATGGTTGGATCAGGGCATCGACGCGGTGTAGGTGACGCGGCCGTTGTTGGTGTTCACGCCGCCGTAGGTGCCCTGCGCGACGACGTTCTGGTTGAGGTAGCTGTACGTCCACTTCGCGTCCTGGTTGACGACGCGGCCGCTGGCCGGGGTCAGGGTCAGCGTGGTGGTGGCGCCATCGGCGAGGGCCGGAGCCGGCAGCGCGGTGGCCGACGTGTTCGTCGCGACGGCCGTCGCGATCTGGCCGTAGGAAATCGTGTTGGTGCCGCCGTCGTTCAGCGCGCCGAGCGTCGTCGACGTGAAGGTGATGTTGCCGTTGTTGCCGATGACCTTGGCGGTGACGGTGCCGTTGCCGAGATCGCCCGAACCGGCCGTTGCGGCGACGGCGGTGCCATTGCCGATGTTCGCGGCCGGCACGTTGAAGGTGATCAGGTTGATCGCGGGGTTGGTCGCGAACAGCGTGCCCGTGCCGACCTGCAGGAACAGGATCTTCGGCACCGTGATGGTGAAGTCGACGCGTGCCGACGCGGTCAGCGGCGAGCCGGTGCCGCTGGAGAACGTGGATTCGGCCTGGGCGGCGAACGGCAGGCAGAGCAGGGCGGCGGCGGCCAAGAGCTTGTGGCGGAATTGCATGATCGATTACTCCGTAGGAAGGGGCGTCAGTGGTCACGTCGCGTTGCTTCGGGACCTGCGGGGCGCCTACGCATGATGCGTGCCAGCTTCGCGGAGATTTGCAAAAGCGAAACCGTGATGAAGTTGGCAATGTTTACATCTAAAGTTTTTTTAATCGGCTTCGGTATCGTGCGAGCGCTTCGCAATGACCGTCCTTCGATCGGAAATGGCTGGTGCGGCAGGATTTTTTTCGCGAGTCGACCCGCGCGCCCGGAGCCGGACCATATGGGGTACGCCCACGCCAGTCGGGCGAATTGAAAATTTTTGAAACGAGATCGCCAGGGCCTCGACGAGGCCTCTTTCTACCGGATCGTCTTTACATGTAGGGCTCGCTCGCGGCCGGCAGCTGCCGTCCTTCGTCCGCCTGCGACCGACGCAATCGTCGCGATTGCCAGTTGTTGACCAAGATTTGCCGGCGAACGAATGGAGCGACGTGCGCAACTCGGTGCCCGCGAACGCGGCGGCACCGGCGAGCGATCCCCGGACAGGGCCGAACGAGCGTCGGCCGCGACGTCAACGCGAATCGTTCGCGCTACTGGCGAAGCTCGTAGGCGCCGATGTCGATGGCACTGCCTTGCGGTCGCGGATGGTCGGCGTCGAAGTCGTCGGTCACCAGGGATGCGGCGGTTTCCGAGCCGCTGTCGACTGCCGGGCTCGCGGCACCGGCGATGTGGAAGTCCGTGCCGGGGTCGACCAGGAGCGGATCGGCGCTGATCGGGCTCGTATCGAAGTCGTAGCTGCCGCTGCCGCCGAACCAGAGGTTGCGCGTGACGATGCCGTCGCTGTTGTCGAAGCCGACGGAGCCTGCGGCATAGGCCGTGCCGCTGCGTGCCCAGAAGAGGTTGTTGCGCATGTCGAGCGCGTCGGCGGGGAAGCCCCAGTCGTTCATCAGCACGCCGTAGATCTCGCCGTCCAGCGTATTGTTGTTGTAGAACGTGTTGTTGTAGACGCGGCAGCCGTGCAGCGTGTTGGTGTTGAAACGCAGGCCGGCCACGGCGGCGTCGGTGACGAGGTTGTCCCAGATCGCGATGTCGTTCTGCGAACCGTCGGCGATGTTGATGCCGAACTGGGTGACGCGGCGGATCCGGTTGTGGTGGATGCTGACGTTGTTGATCACGTCCGAGCCGTTGCCGCCGTTGGCGAACAGCTGCACGCCCTTGCCGCTGTGGATGTCGTGGATCTCGTTGTAGCCGATGTCGTACGAGCCGTCGCCGTCGATGTAGATGCCGTGCGCTTCGTTGGTGCTGCCCTGGATGTCGTGGATGTGGTTGCCGAGCCAGACGCTGTCTTCGCCGTTGCCGGTGATGCCGGCCATACGCGACGGGCTGTCGCCGTCGGTGACGCCGGTGAAGGCGGTCAGTTCGTTGTTGACGATGCGCCAGTGGTCGCCGTGGATTTCCTGGCTGATCGGGCCGTCGTAGCCGCCGCCCTCGACCTTCAGGTTGGCGATCACGACCCATTTCCCCGCCAGCGGATAGTTCTCGCCGTTGAGGCCGGACAGCGCGCCGGACGGATTGTTGGCGGCGCTGCCGTCGATGAAGGCGGTCTCGCCCGGGTAGGCGGTCAGCGTGATCGGGCCGGTGCCGGCGGCTCCAGTCGGCGCGGTCCCCGAGCTGCGGTCGGGCACGCCGTCGGCGCGGATCATGAAGCGCAGGAAGTACTGCTCGAAGCCCTGGTCGACGTAGGTGCCCTGGCGCAGGACGAGGAAGTCTCCTGCGCGGACCTGGCCCCAGGCACCGCCGCTGAAATCACTGCCGGTCTGCACGCGGCGGAACGGATGGGCGATGTCGCCGACGACTGCCGTGCCGTCGTCGCCGTTGACCGGGTCGACGAAGATGATCTGGCCCGGATTGATCGTGAACGTGCGATCGACGTTCGACTCGACACCGTCGACCACGACCTTCAACGGCAGCGCCACGCCGGCCTGTTGCTGGCCCAGTGCGCCGACCTGCACGGTCAGCTGCTGGATGTCGGCGCGGCCGTTCGAGGCGCCGAACACGCGGTAGTTGTCGACTTCGCTGTTGCCGATGAACACCTTGATGTCGGCGCCGGGCGTGCCGCTGCCGAAGTTGCGGCCGAACACCGACACGTAGCAGCCCTTGCCGTTCTCGCCGCCGCTGGTCGGGCCGGAAACGATGTCGGTATAGAGCACGACCGGTCCGGTGCGCGGCTCGAAGCCGTCGCTGAAGATACGGTCGTCACCGCCGGCACGGGCGAGGGCCGGAAGCAGGAGCAGCGACAGAAAGGGCGCGAAGAAACGATCGATGCTCACGTCGCGGCAATCCCCTGGGTCGGAAAGTGCGGCCAATGATACGTATTGCGCGAGTCCGCGGCGCGACGGCAGCCGTCGCGCCGGCGCAGCATCAGCTGCTCTCGAAACCGCTCGCGAAGATCGAATCGAAATTGCTCGGTGGCTGGTCGGTGCCCTGGAAAATGCCGAGCGGCGTGTAGCCGGAGTAGTTCTGAAAGACGTAATAGATGTTCGGGTTGCCCATGCGCCGGATCAGCGCCTCGGAAAGCACCTGACGATAGTCGGTCGTCACGCCGACGTCGTTGCCTTCGAACAGCTCGTCGTTGGCGAGTCCCGGATAGGCGCCGTAGACGGTGCCGCCATTGACGCTGCCGCCGAGCACGGTGATCACGTTGCCGTAGCCGTGATCGGTACCGCCGTCGGAGTTCTCCAGCACGCGGCGGCCGAACTCGCTGACGACGACGACGTTGACGTGCTGCATGAAGTTGCCGGCGGCATCGCTGGACAGGTCGGTGTAGAACGCGCTGAGTCCGTCGGACAGGCTCTGCGCCTGGTTGCCGAACCAGTCGTAGCTTTGCGTCGGATTGCCTTGGCCGACGTGCGTATCCCAATTGCCGAGATCGATCGTCACCGCGCGCAGCCCGAGGTTCAACTTGATCATCTGCGCGATGTTGCGCAGCTGCGAGCCGAAGCCGCCGTTGTAGGCGATGTTGTAGTTGGCGCCGCCGGAAGGCTGGTAGCCGTTCGGATGGTTGGCCGCGTCGTACGGGTTGAAGTCGACCGGACGCAGCAGCGCGAGCGAGTTCAGCGTATCGGCTCCGGCGAGCTCGAGCTGCGTGGTCGCACCGCTCCACAGGTTGTTCATGCGCGAGACGCCGCCGACCAGGTTGTTGGTCGGGTCGTCGTTCTGCCACGACCAGTGGAACGTATCGAGGCGGAAGTCCGAGCCGCTGTTCATCGTGATCGCGTCGGTGCTGCCGAGCAGGCTGCTCGCCGTGATGCTGCCGAGCGAAGTGGCCGGCAGCGGCACGTTCGCGGGCAAGCCGCCGCTGGCGAGATGCCGCGTCAGCCAGCCGATGTTGCTGCCGGTGCCGCCGCCGAAGCCGAATTCGAGATTCGACTGCGCCTCGAAGTGGCTGCGCACGACCGGGTTCGGCTGCAGCTGGCCGGCAGCGACGACGAAGGCGGCATGGCCGGCGTTGTAGAGGCTCTGCAGCCCCGTCGCGCGCGGATGCAGCGTCCACGTCGTGTTGTTCAGCGCGAGGCCGGCGCCCGCACCGGTGGACGGCACGCGCGTGTTCGTGCGGTTGATTTCGTAGTCGGCCCGGTACGGGCTGTTCGGTCCCGGCGGCAGGAAACTGAGGCCGTCCATCGCGCCGCGCAGGAACACGACGACCAGCGTGTCGTTGGTCGCCGTCGCCGGCAGCAGCGGCGGTGGGGCGAAGTAGGCATAGGCGCGGCTGCCGCTGCCGGCGGCGACGGCGGTCGCGCAGCAACCCTTGAGGAAATCGCGGCGGTCGAATCGTGTCATGGCGATCATCCTCTCAGCGGCGCAGGAATTCGGGGGAGCACAGGATCAAACCGATCGCCACGCGCAGGCGCGCGATCGTGTAGTGCTTGGACAAGGTATTGGCGGGATTGAGATGCCACACGCCGGTGTGCTGCGGTACGCCGCTGCTGATCGTATCGGTCGTCAGGTCGAGCGCGTCGGTCGCTGCGGCTTCCTGGCGGAAGAAATCGACCGCGACGCCGTGCGTCGGCTCGGGCCGGTAGCCGAGGAGGCGATCGCACCAGTAGCCGATGACGTTGGCGGCCGAACGGTCGGCCGCGTTCGGGAACGCCGTCAGGGTCTGTCCCTGCACGTCGATCAGGAAGTCGTAGCCGTTGTTGTAGCTTTCGATCTGGTGCATCTCGAGCAGCCGCGGCAGCATGCGCATCGTCATGCCGAGCGCGCCGGTGCTCGACCACGCGACCTGATTGTCCGGGTAGCCGTTCGGCGCGGGCCAATAGAACAGGCGATGCCCGGCGCTCTGCAGGCGGCCCATGAATTCTTCGGTCGGCGTGTAGGTATTGGTGTTGTCGGGTACCGGCGTGAAATTGGCACCCGTCGAGCGCAGCGCGCCGACCGCGGCGAGCGCCGGGCGCTTCATCTTGGTGCCCCAGCTCGATTTGAATTCGTCCGACTGCAGAATCAGGGCGAGCACTTGCGCGATCTGGTTCTCGTTCGCCGGCTGGCTCGGGTCCCAGGCGGACTGGAACAGACTGGCCGCGCTCTGCACCAGCGCTTCGCTCGCGATGTCCCCGACCAGGCGCCGGCACAGCTTGCCGGCGACGAAATGCGCGGTGCCGGGGTGCTGCGCCAGCATGTTGAACAGCGTGATGCCGTCGCTCTGCGCGCCGCCGGCCGAGAAATTGCGATGCAGGACGCGTTTGACGCCGGCGTCGTGGTACGCATTGACGTACTCGAAGGTTCCCGGGTTCGGGTCGTTGCGCGTCTCGTAGGTGCTCTGCGAAATCGTCCAGCCGGTCAGTACGCGCGCGGCCTCGTAGACGTCGTCGTCGACGTACTGCAGACGCTCGATCTTGCCGTCCCAGGCGATGAAGGTCGGCAGCGTCGGATCGTCGTCCGGATCGTCGACGATGCCGGCGTAGTTCTCGGCGCCGAGCGTGTGCAGTTCGTGCAGTTCGCGCGAGTAGTTTTCGTTCGGGTGGCCGGCGTAGCTGGTGTACAGGTCCAGCATGTACATCATCGAAGCCGACTCGCACACGGCCTGCAGCATCGTGCGGAAATTGCCGAGCACGTTCGCGCGGATGGCGTCGCGATCGAACGCGACGAACATCGGACCGCCGTCGTAGTCCCAGCCGAACACGCTGAAATGGTCATGCCAGAAATCGACCATGATCTCGTACAGCTGGCGCTGGCTGTAGGTCTGACGGATGATCGTCATGCACTCCGCTTCGGAGATCGGCAGCATGCGATTGAAATAGTTCGTCGTATCGCTGTGATGGTCCGCCCAGAGCTGGCCGGCCGACTTGTTCAGCGTGACGAAGTTCGCGCTCGCGATGCGCGCGTCGCAGGCGCCGTCGTCGATCGAGGCGGGGGCCAGCTGCTGCGCGATCCACGCCGACCAGCGCGCATCGTCGCTGCCGCCGAGCGCGTTGAACGCCGCCAACGCATCGCTTGTGTAGCCGAAGGTGCCGCGCGAAAGCCAGCGCACGGGGCCGGGCGGAAACGAATTGGAATCCGGGCTCGAGGGGACGTCCGGATCTTGCACGCCGCTGCGGCCCGGGCGGCGCATCGACAACGAAGGATCGGTCGAGGTGCCTCCGACGCTGGCGAGCAGGGCGCCGAAAAGGCGTCGACGCGAAGCGACGAACGCGGTGTTCGCGGTGGCTGCAGTCATGGTTCACTCCCTGGATGGACCGCGCCCGAGTGCGTGCATCGAACCGTGCAGCGCGCCAGGGCAGGATGCCGTGGATTATCACGGCTTCCTCACGACTTCCTTCGTGACCCACGCCACGAAAAGCAGCGCAGCGGCTGCATTCAGGCGATGAGCGGTTCCGGGTCGAGTGAAATTTTGAAACGCTCGCGCACGCCGGCCTGCACGCGCTCGGCGAGCGCCCATAGTTGCGCACCGCTGGCGTGGCCGTGATTGACCAGCACCAAGGCATGCTGCGCCGACAGTCCCGCATCGCCTTCGCGAATGCCCTTGTAGCCGCAGGCCTCGATCAGCCAGGCCGCCGAAAGCTTGACGCTGCCGTCGGCGGCCGGCCATGCGGGAAGCGCGGGATGTTCGCTCCGCAGGCGCGCTGCGGTATCGGCATCGACCAGCGGATTCTTGAAGAAACTGCCGGCATTGCCGATCAGCGCAGGGTTGGGCAATTTGCGCGCGCGGATGCGTGCGATCGCCTCGGCCACGGTGGCTGGAGTCGGCTCCGCGACGCCGAGCGCGGCGAGTTCTTCGGCGACGCCGGCATAGCCGATGCGCAGTTCGCGCCGGCGCGGCAGCTCGAATTCGACGGCGGTGACGACGTACCGGTCGCGCTGGCGCTTGAACACCGAGTCGCGATAGCCGAATCCGCAGTCGTGATTGGAAAGGCGCGTCAGGCACCGCGCCTGGCGATCCCAGGCTTCGACATGGGCGACGAATTCGCGCACCTCGACGCCGTAGGCGCCGATGTTCTGGATCGGCGCCGCGCCGACGGTGCCGGGAATCGAGACGAGATTCTCGAGGCCCGCGAAGCCGTTCCCGAGCGACCAGCGCACGAACTCGTTCCAGTTCTCGCCGGCCTCCACGCGCACGATCGCCGAGTCGCCGCGACTTTCGCGGACACGATCGTCGAGGACGCGAATGCCGAGCGCCGCGATCGCCAGCACGACACCGGGCCAGTCGCGCGTGAACAGCACGTTGCTGCCTTCGCCGAGCACCAGCAGCGGCTGCGTGCGCAGCATCGCGTAGCCGAACAGCTCGGCCAGCGCGGCAGGTTTGCGCACGTCGATCAGCAGTTCGGCCCGTGCCGGCACATGGAACGTGTTGCGGCCCTGCAGCGAGGCCCGCTCGACGATCGTGTAGCCGTCGCCTTGGGCGATCGCGGCATCGGGTTTGTAGTCGCTCATCGGGGGGCCGGCCTTCACGCGCCGCGCTTCGCGCGCATCGCCTCGACGCACTCGCCGATCAGCCCCGGTCCGCGATAGACCAGGCCGGTGTAGAACTGCACCAGCGTCGCCCCGGCCTCGATCTTCGCCGCGGCATCGCCGCCGCCGCCGATGCCGCCGACGCCGATCAGCGGAATGCGGGTGCCGAGGCGCTGCCGCATGCCCCGCAGCACGGCCGTCGACTTCGCGAAGACGGGCTTGCCCGACAGGCCACCGGCTTCGCCTGCGAAGCGGTGGCCGGCGACCGCGGCGCGATCGATCGTCGTGTTCGTGCAGATCAGCCCGTCGATGCGCGCGGCGAGCAGCACCTCGGCGATCGCGTCGAGCTCGGCCTCGGCCAGGTCCGGCGCGATCTTCAGCAGCATCGGTTTGCGCCGGCCGTGCTGCGCGGCCAGGCGTTCCTGCGCCTCGCGCAGCGTGCCGATGAAGCGGCGCAGCGTCTCCTCTTCCTGCAGGTCGCGCAGGCCCTGCGTGTTCGGCGAAGAGATGTTCACCGTGATGTAGCTCGCACGCGCGTACACGCGCTCGAGGCCATGCAGGTAGTCGTCGATCGCGCGCTCGTTCGGCGTGTCCTTGTTCTTGCCGATGTTGATGCCGAGCACGCCGGCGTACTTCGCGCGCTCGACGTTGCGCACCAGCGCATCGACGCCGCCGTTGTTGAAGCCGAGCCGGTTGATCACGGCCTCGTGCTCGGGCAGTCGGAACATGCGCGGTTTCGGATTGCCCGTCTGCGCGCGCGGCGTGGTCGTGCCGACCTCGATGAAGCCGAAACCGAGCGCGGCCAGCGCGTCGACGTGGGCCCCGTTCTTGTCGAGCCCTGCGGCGAGACCGACCGGGTTGTCGAACGTCAGCCCGAACGCTTCGGTCGGCAACGGTTTCGGTTTCGCTGCGAGCAGGGGATTGAGTCCGCTGCGGTACGCTGCTTCGATCGAGGTCAGCGCGAGATCGTGCGCACGCTCGGCGTCGAGGCAGAAAAGAAAGGGTCGGGCGAAGGCGTACATGGTCATCCAACCTCGCCGACGTAGAGCACCGTGTCGTACGTCAGCGTCACGTGGCCGTCGATCGCATGCTGCTCGAACAGCGTACGCAAGGCCGCATGCAGCGGCTCGTGGGCCGGGTCGCCGGGCTTGGGCGCATACGAGGACGACAGCACGCGGCCGAGCAGGCCGTGGAAGGGGAATCGTTGCGCATTGGCGAAGATCGCTTTTTCGAGGAAGCCTGCGCCGAAGAATTCGCGGACCGATCGCTCGTCGGCACGCCGGCTCGAATCGGCCTCGGCGTAGCCGGGGCAGTGAGCGAGCAGCACGGCTTCGTACTCGCGCATGAAGCCGGCGGTGCGTGTGCGCAGGTTCCAGAACAGCGCGACATGGCCGCGAGGGCGCAGGATGCGCGCGAACTCCGCGCGCGTGGCGTCGCGCTCGAACCAATGGAAGGCGGTGCCGGCGGCGACCAGGTCCGTACTTGCGTCGGGCAGCGTGGTCTGTTCGGCGCGGCCGTCGACGAGGTGGAATCCTTGGCGATCGCCGAGCAGCCGCTGCGCCGCCGCGCGCATCGGTGCGTTCGGCTCGACCGCATGCACGATGCATCCGGCATCGAGGAACAGCGCGCTCGAAATCCCGGTGCCGGCGCCGATGTCGGCGACGATGCAACCCGCCGGCAGCCAGCCGCGCTCGCGCAGGTGGCCGGTCAGCGCGGCGGGATAGCCCGGGCGATAGCGCACATAGTCGTCGACGCGGTCGCCGAAGCGCTCGGTCGGATCGCGCGACGCGGACGATGACTCCATTCCGCTCAGTGGCCGAAATGGGCGAAGAAGGCGAGGCCGCCGAGGAACACGAAGACCACGAACACGCAGGCGACCACGACGAACAGATGCGCCCAGCCGAGCAGCAGGCCGGCCAGCGCCATGCCGTCGCCCTCGATGGTACCGGGCGGCGACCGCCGGATCTCGCTGCGCGCGCTGTGGCCGAGGACGACGGCGAGGATCGCGCCGATGAAAGGAAGCACGATCCATGACAACACGCCGAACACGAGGCTGGCGACCGCGGTGCCGCTGGTGCGAGGGTAGGTGCTCATGCCGCAATTCTAACCGGCCGCCGCCCGTCGCGGCGACCGCCGCGGCGAAGGATCAGTGCTGCGCGATCGAGGCCGGCGGCGCGGGAAAGCGCACGACCGGACCGGCCGGCTCGACGCCGGGCGGCAATGCCGCCGGTGCCGGCTCTCCGGCGGGACCGAGCGAGCGCACGTAGGCCCAGAGCGCCTCGAGGTCGCGGTCGCTCATCGCATTGACCGCCCAGTACGGCATCGGCGGACGGGCCGTGAGTGCGCGCGCGTAGGTCTTCCACGTCGCCAGATCCATCGCGCCGACTTTCAGGCGCAGATTGCTCGGATAGGTCGTGCCCCAGGGCCCGGCAAAGCCCACGCGGTCGCCGGTCAGCCACTGCGCTTCGGGGATCTTGCCGCCGCTCGGCGCGAAGCCCGGGGTATGGCAGTCGTTGCAGCCGGCGATCATCGTCACGTAGCGGCCGTGATCGATCAGAGCCGGATCGGTGGTGGAAGTGCGGCTGTCGGCCGTGGCGGCGGCGGAAGCGAGCGCGAGGCCCGCGGCGAGTATCGGTTTGAACATGGCGATGTCGGTATCGGAGCGCACGATGCGGCCGTTCGCTGTTCAATACGAAGCGGCGCGTGGGTTCCTATCACCATCCGCGTCGACGACGGCCAGACGCCGAGATGCGAAGGCAGGAATTCCTTGCCAACAGGAACAGCAGTCGCCGTCTCGCGCGGGTCGCCGCGCGCGCCGTCAGCGGTCTTTCGAGGAACGCGATTCCAGCGCGTCGGCGATGCGCGCGAGCGTCTCGTTCATTCGCCGGACCTCGGCCAGGTGATCGCTCATGTACTGCTGCGAAGACTGCATGTAATTCCTCTGCCGCGGAACGGTCTTGCGCATGAAAAATATCAGGACGGCGACGAAGAAAAGGAACGGCAGCCAATCGAGAATCAACTTGAACAGGCCTTGGTTCATGAGGAAATGGCTACCTGGGAAATATGCCGGCGGCGTACGCCAGTCGACCGTGCAACGCAGGAGCCCATCGGCGAATCGCACGTCGTGGGCTCCGTCGCCGCGATCAGAACTCGAACTTGATGCCCTGCGCGAGCGGCAGCGCGTCGGAGTAGTTGATCGTGTTGGTCTGACGGCGCATGTAGACCTTCCAGGCGTCCGAGCCGGATTCGCGGCCGCCGCCGGTTTCCTTCTCGCCGCCGAATGCGCCGCCGATCTCGGCGCCGCTGGTGCCGATGTTGACGTTGGCGATGCCGCAATCCGAGCCGGCCGCGGACAGGTACTGCTCGGCCGCCTTCAGGTTCTGCGTGAAGATCGCCGACGACAAGCCCTGCGGCACCTCGTTCTGCAGTGCGATCGCGTCGTCGAGCGACTTGAACGACATCACGTAGAGGATCGGCGCGAACGTCTCGGTCTGCACGACTTCGTCGGAATTCTTCAGGCCCGTGACGATCGTCGGCAGCACGAAATTGCCGGGGCGATCGGACAGCGCAGCGCCGCCGGTGGCGATCGTGCCGCCGCTGGCCTTCGCCTTGGCGACCGCGCCGAGGTACTGGTCGACGGCGGCCTTGCTGTTCAGCGGCCCCATCAGCGTCGTCGACTGGGTAGGATCGCCGATCTTGGTCTCGACCTGCTTGTAGGCCTTCACCAGCGTCGCGACGACGTCGTCGTGGATCGCCTCGTGCACGAACAGGCGACGCGTCGTCGTGCAGCGCTGGCCGGCTGTGCCGACCGCGCCGAACACGATCGCCGGAATCGCCAGTTTCAGGTCCGCGCTCTGGTCGACGATGATCGCGTTGTTGCCGCCGAGTTCGAGCAGCGAACGGCCCATGCGCTGCGCGACGCGCTCGCCGACCGCGCGGCCGACCTTGGTCGAGCCGGTGAAGCTGATCAGCGGGATGCGGCGGTCGTCGACGAACGTCTGCGCCAGCTCGGTGCCGGCGTCGTTGAACAGGAAGAAGATGTCCGGGAAGCCGCCGGCTTTCAGCGCCTCGTTGCAGATCTTCATCGACGCGATCGCCGACAGCGGCGTCTTCGGCGACGGCTTCCAGATCGTGATGTCGCCGCAGATCGCGGCGAGGAAGCTGTTCCAGGCCCACACCGCGACCGGGAAGTTGAACGCGCTGATGACGCCGACCAGGCCGACCGGGTGCCATTGCTCGTACATGCGATGGCCGGGGCGCTCGGAATGCATCGTGTAGCCGTACAGCATGCGCGACTGGCCCACCGCGAAGTCGGCGATGTCGATCATCTCCTGCACTTCGCCGTCGCCCTCCGGCTTGATCTTGCCCATTTCGAGCGCGACCAGGCTGCCGAGCGCGTCCTTGTGCTTGCGCAGCGCTTCGCCGCACAGGCGCACGGCTTCGCCGCGGCGCGGAGCCGGCGTCGTGCGCCAGATCTTGAATGCCGCCTGCGCGCGCGCGATCAGCGTTTCGTAGTCCGACGCGCTCGACGCGTGCACGTCGGCGATGACTTCGTTCGTGCTCGGGTTGACCGACTGCACGAGGCCGGCGTCGGTCGTCTTCGACCATTCGCCGTTGCCGAGGTAGGTGCCGGAATTGGTCGGGCCGAGGCCGAGTGCCTTGAGGATGGGGGCGGACATGGAGGCTCCAAGAAGTGTTGCGGGTATGGGTATCGCTGAGGCGACCACGAATCGTCTGACGTCATGCCCGCGAACGCGGGCATCCAAAGGCTTCAATGGATTCCCGCTTGCGCGGGAATGACGGCGTTGCTGCGACGACTCACGACTCGCCGGCTATGTTCAGCCGCCGATTATATCAGGGGGCGGTTGGCGGGCTTCGGGGCCAGATTTCAGCCGAACTGGAACGCCGACAGGGCCTTGCCGAACAAATGGTCGTGATAGACGCGCCGGCCGGGGTCCGTGCCGGCGGCGCCCGCGGCGACCATCAGCGGCAGCAGGTGCTCGGCCCGCGGGTGGGCGGCGAGGGCGTCCGGCATCTGCTTCCAGGCGGCCAGCTGCGCGTCGCGCTGCGTTGGCGACGTGTCTTCCACGACCGCCGACAGCGCCGCGTCGAAACGCTCGGCGGCCTGCATCGCCGCGTGGCCGCCGGAGAAGAACTCGCGCAGGTTGTGATAGCTCATGCCGCTGCCGACGATCAGTACGCCTTCGTCGCGCAGCGGCGCGAGCGCGCGGCCGAGCGCAAGATGTGCTTGCGGGTCGAGGCCGGCCAGCAGCGACAGCTGCACGATCGGCACGTCGGCCTCCGGATAGATCAGCAGGAACGGGACGAACACGCCATGGTCGAGGCCGCGTTCGCCGTCGCCGTCCGATTCGATACCGGCGTTGCCGAGCAGATCGCGCACGCGCGCCGCCAGTTCCGGTGAACCCGCCGCCGGATAGCTCAGACGATACGTGTGCTCGGGAAAACCGTAATAGTCGAACAGCAGCGGCGGCTGCGTCGCCGTGTTCACCGTCGGTCGCGCCGCTTCCCAATGCGCCGAAATCACCAGCACGGCGCGAGGCCGCTGGCCGAGGCCGGCATCGATGCCGCGCAGATACGCCGCGAGCCGGTCCCACAACTGCGGCGCGGACGGCGGCGGATCCATGAAAAAGCACGGGCCGCCGCCATGCGGGATGAACAGGGTCGGCAGGCGGGCGGCGGAGGTCGGCATGGCGTCACTCGAATCGGCAAACGAGGCGCCCTATGTGGCGGCGCCGGTGCACGCTTGCAAGCAGGGCCGATGGGTGTCGACGTCCTACTTGAATTCCGTCGGCAGGGCGCGGAAGCTCTTCATCCCGCTATCCGGGGAGGACATCGACATGACGCATCCGAGAGTGACCATCGACGATCCGCTGGACGACGATCTCGACTTGTCCGAAGACGTGCTCGAAAGCCTCGAGGACGTGCCGGACGACGACTACGGCGACGAAACCCAGGACGACGAAGAACGCTCGGCGATCGACGGCCTGGAGCAGGACGACTTCATCGATCCGCGCGGCGAAGACGAACGCGGCGACGACGTCGACGACTGAAGCGGGTTTCGTTCACCCGGCAGTGCGGATCGACTCGGTACGAGTCGGCGCATCGAGCCGGGCGATCGACCACGGCAGCGGTTTCATCCGCCGGGCGCGTCGGCCACGACGATCTTGCGCGCTTCGTCGAGCGCGATCGGCCCGCGCCACTGACGCAGCACCGCGACGAAGAAGTTGATGTCGGCACCGCTCGCCGCATTGGTCACTTTCGGCAGCGCCGTCCATGGCAGATGCGGGTACGCGTGGTGCACGCGGTGCAGCGGGAAATTCAACAGGTACAGCCGCAGCCAGGCCGGCGCATGCATGTTCAGCGCGTACTCGCGCTTGTCCAGCGGCGTGCCGTGATGCGGCGCGTGATCGAGCTGCGAGGCGATCAGCGCGCGCACGCCGAGCACGGCCACCAGCCACGGCCAATGCGCTCCGTACAGCGCGAACGCGCTGCCGTACAGCGCCAGTACCGCGACCGCGTCGATGCGGATTTCACGCAGCGGCGCATCGCCCAGCACGTCGCGGTCGAGCATGCGCTGCATGCCGGCCGAACCGTCCGGCAGGTCCGGGCTCTGCCCGCCGAGATGGCGGCGCAGGAACGCGGCCGGCAGCCAGCACGCGAACAGCATGGCGAGTTCGGCCACGTACAAACCGACGGTGATGCGCAGATAGTGGAACGCGTAGGCCAGCCAGCGCGGCTGCGCGGAGGGATCGTAGACTTCCTCGCGTCCCCACGGCGTACGGCTGTAGCGATGGTGACGCAGATGCGCGAAGCGCAGCGCACGGAACGGCGCGCCGAAGGCGATCGCCAGCAGGCGTCCGACGGCGCGGTTCGCGCGCGGCGAGGCGAACAGCAGGCCGTGGATCGCTTCGTGCACCAGTGCCCACAGCATCGGGCTCAGCAGCGCGATGGCAGCGAGCGAGGCGGCTTGCCAGCGCGTTGACAGCTGTAAGCCGGGCGCGATCAGCAGCGCGAACGCGTGCGCGCCGAGCAGGCCGGTGGCGAGAGCGATGTTCGCGCGCAGGGCCGGTGCGGCGCGCGGAATGGGCGGAGTTGAGGTCGTGGGCGGCATGATCGATGGCGATCGCGGCAGATGTGCGCAGGGTACACGAACCGCCGTTCATTGCGCGCAGCGCGCCGGGCCAGCGGGCGGCCGCTGTGGAAACGCCGCTGCCGACCGGATGGGCAACCGCCGATCCGCCCCAAGCCGCCTTCGGCTCCGTTCCATCTGTGAAGAGGTGGAAAAAGAGATAAAAATACTCGTTCGGCTTTTGCTGGCGAACTACTTGCATAGGAAGGGAAAGTGCGGAACGATAGTCTCCGCTATAGGGGCGTGCCGTGCAGTGGCGATTGAGCGGTGCAGGGGGATTCTCCCCGGATAGTCCGTCGGAAGCGCGCTTCCGGCACGTCGCTGGCTGGCTCTTCGGCGGACTCATCGCGACGCTGCTCCTGCTCGGCGTGCAGATCCAGCTGACCTCCGACCGCTACATCACCGAAGTCCGTTCGATCGCGCGTTCGCGCAACATCCAGGTCGCGCTCACCGACCTCGTCGCCGATGCGCGCTCCGCCGAGGCCGACCTGCGCGGTTTCCTGCTGTCCGGCGATCCGGTCTATCTCGACGGCCACGTGCTCGCGCTCGACACCTTGCAGCGCAAGCTGCGCGATCTCGGCACGCTGATCGCCGACGACAAGCAACAAGCGGCTCATGCGCGAGCGCTGATCGAACCTGCCGCCGCCATGCGCCAGGACGCCGGCGAACTGCGCCGCGTCTTCGCGACCGAAGGCGCCGACGCGGCGCGCGGCGCCTTCGCGCATGCCGCGCCGAACGCGAAGCGTCGCGTGTTCGAGCAACAGGCTGAAGCGATGTTGGCCGAAGAGGCGCGGCTGCTCGAAGGCCGGCGTGCGCATGCTTCCGCGACCGCATCGAGCACGCGCTGGCTCGGCATCACCGCCGTCGGCATCTGCCTGTTCGAGCTGGCGTTCGGATTCTGGTTCCTCTTGCGCGAACAGCGGCGGCGTACGCTGGGACAGGCGCTGCTGGAGCGCTCGAACGCGGACCTCGCCGCCACGTTGACGACCTCGCGCCGGCTCGCCGATTCGATGCGCAACCTGTCCGAGTTCGGCGAAATGCTGCAGGGCTGCCGCAATCTCGACGAAGCGATCGTCGGCGTGCGCAGCACGCTGATCCACCTGCTGCCGGGGTGCGCGGGCACGTTGAACCTCGTCAATCCGTCGCAGAACCTCGTCGAGGCGATGACCAGCTGGGGCACGCATGCGGTCGAGACGAGCCCGTTGTTCGCGCCGGACGATTGCTGGTCTCTGCGCCGCGGACAACCGTTTCCGCCGAACGACGCGGCGTGCTCGATCATCTGCAAGCACGTGGTGCTGCCCGATCCGCTGCACCCGGAAGCGGCGTACCTGTGCGTGCCGCTGGTCGCCAACGGCGAGATCTTCGGCGTGCTGCACCTGACCAGCCCGAACGCGATCAACGCGGAAACACGCGGCGTGCTGATCGCCGCGGCGGAGCAGATTTCCCTGACGCTGGCCAATCTGCGGCTGCAGGAAAGCCTGCGCACGCAGTCGCTGCGCGATCCGCTGACCGGCCTGTTCAATCGGCGCTATCTGGAGACCTCGCTCGAGCGCGAGGTCGTGCGCGGGCAGCGCCATGCGTTGACGTTCGCGCTGCTGATGCTCGACATCGACGACTTCAAGCGCTTCAACGACGAGCACGGCCACGACGCCGGCGATGCGCTGCTGTCGGAATTCGGCCGTCTGCTGCAGCGCTCGCTGCGCACCGAAGACATCGTCTGCCGTTACGGCGGCGAGGAATTCATCGCGATCCTCGTCGACGCCGACGCGGAGCTCGCACGCCAGCGCGCCGAAACGATACGCGCCGAAGTGCAGCGCCTGGAATTGCGCCACCGCAACGAGATCTGCGGCCGCGTCACGGTGTCGATCGGCATCGCGCTCTATCCGGCGCATGGCGCGCTGGCCGCGGACCTGCTGCATCGCGCCGACAAGGCACTCTACGCGAGCAAGCGCAGCGGCAAGGACCGCGTGACGGTGTCCACCCACGGCCTCGTGCTGAGCCATCCGGCGGGTCGCGGCTGAAGCGGATTTCTCGCACCGCGCAAGAGCGCAGCGCGGCCTCACTTCAATTCGGCATCCGCGAAGTAATGGATGCGCAGTTCGCGTCCGCCGATCACGCGGCCGAGGTAGACGAAATCCGGATTCGTCCAGACCGGCCGGCGCAGTGTTTCGCCGAAGCGCGCGTTCTCCAGCTCCAGCAGGATGCCGATGCACGGATAGCCGTTGGCGCGGGCGTAGTCGCCGAGCAGCGCGCACGAGCGATTGAGCAGCGCCCGGACGAGTTTCGTCGTGCGCCAGGCGCTGCCGACGAACGTGCGCCAGTAGTAGACCGGCTGCCCGAGCGCAGGTGGCGTCGTCGTGCTGGCCGTGCAAACGGCGGCGACGCGTCCGTCGGGCGCGCGCGCATGCAGCACGACTTCGCCGAGGCGCCGGGCGATCTCCTCGTCTTTCGCGATCGCGCGCTCTTCGAGCCAGAAGGCACGTATCGCCGCGGCATCCGCGGGAGTCATCTGCTTCCAGTCGGCGACGAGTTCGAATTCGGTGCCCGCGCGAGGTTCGATGAGCGCAGCGTTCTGCGATGGGGTGGGGGTCATGCGCCTGGCAAGCTGCGGGTGTCGATGCGCTCGATGCTACACGCGTAGCGATCGCAAGGGGAATTGCCCGGCTCCGCAAGGTGGAATTGTGCAGAAAATGCCGCCTTCGTCGCCGAGCACGGATGTGCAGTGCGGCGCCGCAGCCACGTCAGCCCCAGCTGCGGTCGCACGATCCGACGCTGCGTCACAATTCGTTGCAGCTATCCGGCGCGCTTTTCACCGGATCTCAACGAATTCCAAGGCAAGATTCCGGGCGCAGGCGTCGCACAGGCAATCCAGGCATGACCAACGAGCAGGAACGGCTCGCCAACGAACGCCGCCGGCAGGAAGCGGCGCTCATCATCCAGGCCAACGAGAAACGCAAGCGCATCAAGCAGACGGACGAACTGCTGCTCGATCAGGAAGCCCTCAAGCGGGCGGCGATCCTTGCCGGGCTCGAGAAGCCCGACGAGCCGTCATGAAGGCACGCGCTGCCGCAGGGCGGCGATCCACTCGTCGCGCATGAGCCGGTAGTCGGTTTCGACGGCGCAGCGCTTGCAGACGATCCGCGCATCGATTTCCGGCGGATTCACCAGCTGCTCCAGCTGCCCGCAATGCGGACATTTGATGACGACGGGGTCCATGTCGGCTGATGCAATTGTGTACGAGTGAAAATATATAGCCCAACGCGCGGCGAATGTCCCGTACGTGCGCGTAGGGCGCGCCGGCGCCCGTCGAAGCCGCGCCGATGTGCGACGCGGTTCACGTTCCGGCCCGGAAATCCTGCGCAGTAGCGCGCGCCTCGAACAATCAAGCTGTCTCCCGACCCGCTCGACGTCGATTCACGGATCGAACGACAAGGATTCCGGCACGAGGCCGGCGCGGGTCGACCTCTTCCTGGAGACCCGCAATGATCGTCAAGAATGCCGCCGCCGACGTCATGGCCGCCGTCAACGTTCTCGAACGCGCGCGCGTCGTGAGCACGCAGCTCAATCCGCTCGGCACACCGATGACGTTCGAAGAACTGCAACAGCGCGCCGATATGATCGCCAAGGTGATCCGCGCCCGTTCCAAACTGCAGCAGCTGCGCAACCGCGCCGAGGCGTTGGAAGGAGCGCTCGCACGATTTAAACAGCGTCGAGAGGCGATGCGGGCATGAACAGTGGACCGGACTTGGCGCGCCCGCATGGGCTGTCGCTGATCAAGATGCTCTGCATCGTCGCGGCGTGCGCCGCCTTCATCGGCCTCGGGCTGGCCGTACTGCCTGGGCCGTAGCGAGCGCCAGTCTATCGCCTCGTACCGTTCTTGGGCGGTGCCGCAAGGACAGCGGCACCGCCGAGGCGGGACGAAGTCGGAGCGCGGCGTACTCAGCCGTGACCGTCGTCCTTCTTCTCCGATTCCTTGTTCGGCGGCGCCTTCTTTGCAGCCGGCGCGGGCTTGGGCCGCTGTGCCGGTGCGGGTCGCGCCGTTTTCGCCTGCGATGCCGCCGGATGCGGTGCATTCCCTGGCGGATGCGCTGCCACGGTGCGCGGAGCCGGATGCGGCGTCGGCGTTGCATGTTCGTTCGCTGCACGCGGCGCGGGTGCCGGATGCGCGTTCGGCGGAACCGGATGATTCGGCGCATGGTCGCGATCGTTGATCACGCCGCGATGCGAATCGGCCGGACCGTGGTTCACGACGGGCGGCCGCCGCGCCGGTTCCGGATGCGAAGGCACATGCGCCGGACGCGGCGGCGCACGATGCGCGAACGAGCGATGGCTCCACTCCTCGCGCTGCCCGTACCACGGCCGGCTGCGATAGTGCTCCTGCCAATACACGCCGAGCGAGAACGCCACGATCGGAATGCCGATCTGCGCACCGTACGACGGCAGGATCACGCGCTGGTTTTGATATTCGTACTGCAGGAACTCGCCGCTGACCCAGCCGCGGTCTTGGTTGGCCTGCACGTCGCACCATTCCCAGCCGGAGGTGCATCCGTACACCGACACCGGCATGCCGGCCGGCAACGAGGAAATCTGCGGATAGTCGACGTCGGGGCCGGCGTAGAGGTCGGTGTTGTCGACGAGATAGGCCTCGGCGGCCATCGCGTCCGTAGCGAGCGCCATCAGGCCGCAGGCGGCGAGGGCGTGGGGAAGGAATCGTTTCATGGCGGGGCCTTTGGGGTTCGTGGGGTGGTTGGCCGTAGCGACGACGAGTACGCCGCTCGGGTGAGCAGCCTCATGACTGGCGTCGCGTGAGGGCGCTGCGCGCGTCGCCGATCAGCGCGCTGCCGCGTTGCGGATTCGGCAAACCGTATGCGCCGACGGCTGCGTGCCGGCGCCCTTGAGATCGAGCGACACCGACGTGCCCGAATTGAGCGCCGCCAGCGTGTGGGTGCACATCGCGGCAAGATCCAGCTTGGTCAGTCCGGCGCCTTCCACGGTGATCGTCTTCGTGTCGTGATCGATGACGCACGAGCTGATCAAGTTGCCGTTGGCCGCCACGTCGCTGTGCAGCGCCGTGCAGATTTCCACTTCGGGCGGTGCCGGCGTGATCCGCTGCGTTTGCGCGCTGGCCAGGGACGCGGTCGTTGCGACGAGTGCGAATGTGACGATGCGAATCATTGCGCTACTCCTTCGTGAGTGTGCTGCGCCGACTCGCTCGGCTTCATGCCTCGTCGGCGCGATCGATCCGTTCGGCGCGCTTGTCCACGCGCTGCGTTCGATCCCGGCCCGCTTGCGTTCGCTCGCGCTTGGCTAGACGAAACTCGCGTTCGAACTCCACTTGCAGCGATGCCAGCACGCGCGCAGGGACGACATCAGGGATTTCGGGATCGATCGGCAGGACGTGGAACATGCGTGCAGTCTCGGTGGACGGATCGAATGGCCGTCCCTGGCCCCTGCAAAGCTCATCAGCGGGTGGAACATTGCACACGGCCCAGGAGGAGCGTGGCGGGCACAGTCTCGGCTTGCGGAGCTGAACGGACTCGAAGGCGGGCGGGACCGCGTGGGGGGATTCGTTCAGGCGCGATCGCGTGCTCATCGGGGACGTGAGCTCTGGTAGCCTGAGGCGATGTCGTGGCGCGCCTGCTACAGTAAAAAAGTATGCAGAGGCTTCGGACATGATCATCAAAGCGGGGATGACGATCTTGTTGTTTGTCGCCGCCAGCGTTGCCGGCGCTGCGCCTTTTCTGGAGGCCGGTCAGTTGCTCGACATGTGGAAGTCCTACAAGGCAGCCGGACAAGCGAGCCGGGCGGCCGCAGCCCCGGACAGCGCGTTCGAAAGCTACGTGCTCGGCGTGGCCGATCTCGGTGAAGGCAAAGAGTTTTGCGGCGCGCACCGCGTCGACAGGACCGGCGTACTGGACGTGGTGGGCCTGTATCTGGAAACGCATCCGAGAAACATGCACGAACCCGCTGCCTTGGTCGTCGTCAGCGCGCTGGGCGAGGTGTTCAAGTGCAAGCCGGACCCTTTCGCGACGCTGGAAAGGCCGATGAATTGAAACGCCTCTGCGGCGTGCACCGCGGTTCGACGATCCCTTGCGAGGCAGTGAGATGAAGCTCAACGGTTGGTGGAGGTTGTGGATCGCTTGTTCTCTCGTGTGGGCGATAGTGATGGCTGTGGCATTTGGCGGGTTCGCGTACATGCTTTCTTCGCGAGCCCAGGAGAATGCCGCCGTGATACGGAATGGCTGCCAATTCGACTGGGTCAGCTCGCACGGCGGGCATCTGGACGATACGGCGAGCATGGAGGTGGAGCTCAAAGCCTGCCTGGCCAGAGATGCCGAAAGCCGGCGTACCTTTATGGTGGGTATGGCGGAAGGTTGGGTAGCCGCAACGCTGATACCACCGCTGCTGGCGCTCATGCTCGGATTCCTGGCGGCATGGGTCGCACGCGGTTTTCGCCAAGGGCAGGTGCCTTCATCCTGAGTGCCTGCAGCGGACGCGCCTAGGTGGCGTCGGGCACGACGAGCGCAACGGTTGCCGACGTTTGCGAGTCCACTTCATCGACGATCGATCGCATTCGTCAGCGTCGCGCCCAGATCACCGATAAGGCTCTCTGGCGCGCACCTTCATTTGCGAGACTCAAGGCAGCGCAGCGCTCGACGCGCGGCATCGACATGATGCAATCGCTACTGCAATAACCTGCCTTGTGACCTCACGGCCGCTGCCGATAGGCAAGCCGATACAGCGCAGGAAGCACGACGAGCGTCAGCAGCGTGGACGAAATGATGCCGCCGATGACGACAGTCGCCAGGGGCCTTTGCACTTCGGCGCCGGCACCGACGTTGAACGCCATCGGCAGGAAGCCCAGCGAGGCGACCAACGCCGTCATCAACACCGGGCGCAAACGACCCAATGCGCCGTCGACAATCGCGGCGTCCAGCGGATCGCCGTCATCGCGAAGCTTGCGAATGAAGGCGATCAGCACGAGTCCGTTGAGCACGGCGACGCCCGAGAGGGCAATGAAGCCGACGCCGGCCGAAATCGACAATGGAATGCCGCGCACCGCCAGCGCGGCGACGCCTCCGGTCAGCGCGAGCGGAACGCCGCTGAAAACGATCAGCGCATCGCGAGCGGACCCGAATGTCATGAACAGCAACCCGAAGATCACGATGAGGGTCACGGGCACGACGACGGCCAGGCGGTGGCTCGCCGAAATCAATTGCTCGAACGTGCCGCCGTAGCCGATCCAGTAACCGGGCGGCACCTTGACCTGGGTGTCGATTTGCCGGCACAGGTCGGCGACGAAGCCGCCGAGGTCGCGGCCACGCACGTTCGCCGTGACGACGATGCGGCGTTTGCCGTTTTCGCGATTGACCTGATTTGGTCCCAGTTGGGTGTCGATGCGGGCGACTTCACGCAGCGGAACGAATCCGGGAGGCCCGCTGCTCCAGTTCGCCGCGCGACTCGACTCGTCGACGTGGCCGGACTCCGCACGGGGAACCGGCAAATCGCCGAGCGCCCCTCGATCCTGGCGAAGCGATTCCGGCAACCGCACCACGATGTCGAAACGCCGATCGCCTTCGAACAGCTTGCCGGCGACGGTGCCGCCGATCGCGGTGCCGACGGCGCCTTGCACGTCGCCGGCATTCATTCCGTAGCGCGCCAGTGCCGCGCGATCCGGAACGATCGAAATCGTCGGCAGCCCCGTCACCTGTTCGAGCTTGACGTCGGCCGCCCCGGCCACTTTCTTCGTCGCCGCCTCGATGCGGCGCCCGAGGTCGAGCAAGGTATCGAGGTCGTCACCGTAGGCCTTGATGGCGACATCGGCGCGTACGCCCGAAATCAATTCGTTCGTGCGCATCTGGATCGGCTGCGTGAACTCGTAGTTGTTGCCTGGAAGTTCGCTGACCGCGCGCTCGACTTCTTCGAGCAGGCGCGCCTTGGGCTTGCGCGGGTCCGGCCACGCTTCGCGCGGCTTCAGCATCACGTAGGTATCGGCAACGGACGGTGGCATCGGATCGCTCGCGATCTCCGCCGTGCCGATCTTGCTGAAGACGCGCTCGACTTCGGCAAATCCTTGCAGCTTCTTCTCGAGCTGGATCTGCATGGCCAGCGACTGACTGAGGCTCGTGCCGGGAATGCGCAACGGTTGCACCAGCAGGTCGCCTTCATCGAGGCTTGGAATGAATTCCGAACCGAGACGCGTCGCCAGCACACCCGTCGCCACGACGAGCGCCAGCGCAGCGAGAACCACGACGAGGCGCCCCCGCAGCGCGGCGCGGAGCACCGGCGTGTACGCGCGACGAACCAGACGGACCAGACGGTTTTCGTGCTCCGGCACCGAACCCGCAAGCGTCACGGCGATGGCCGCCGGCACGAACGTCAGCGACAGCAGCATGGCGCTCGTGAGGGCGAGCACGACCGTGACCGCCATCGGGTGGAACATCTTCCCTTCGACGCCGGACAGCGCGAAGATCGGAAGGTATACCGCCGTGATGATGCCCAGGCCGAAGAGGCTCGGCCGAATCACTTCGGCCGTCGCCACGGCCGTGAGCTCGAATCGCTCCTCGCGGCTCAGCGTGCGCTGCAGCCGCGATTGGGCTTCGCCGAAGCGTCGCAAGGCGTTCTCGATGATGATGACGGCGCCGTCGACGATCAGGCCGAAGTCGAGCGCGCCGAGGCTCATCAGGTTGCCCGAGACGCCTCCGCGCACCATGCCGGTGATCGTCATCAGCATCGCGAGCGGAATCACCGCCGCCGTGATCAACGCCGCGCGGATGTTGCCGAGCAACAGGAACAGCACGACGATGACCAGCAACGCGCCTTCGATCAGGTTCTTCGAAACGGTGGCGATCGTGCGGTCGACCAGCACGGTCCGGTCGTAGACGGTCTTGGTCACGACGCCGGCCGGCAGACTCTTCTGCACATCGGCGAGCCGCGCGGCCGTCCGCTGCGAGACCGCTCGGCTGTTCTCGCCGATCAGCATGAACGCGGTGCCGAGTACGACTTCGCGGCCGTTTTCGGTGGCGGCGCCCGTGCGCAGCTCCTTGCCTTCGCCGATGTCGGCGACGTCGCGTACGCGGATCGGCACGCCGTCGCGGCGGTCGAGCACGATGTCCTCGAGCCCGTCGAGGTCGGCGATCTGGCCGGGAACGCGCACCAGATACTGTTCGCCATTGCGTTCGATGTAGCCGGCGCCGAGGTTCTGGTTGTTGCGGGCGATCGCATCGACCAGGTCGCGCAAGGTGAACCCATAGGCGATCAGCTTGGCGGGGTCCGGTGTCACGTGAATCTGCCGCTCGTAGCCGCCGATCGTGTTGACATCGGTGACGCCACGAACGGTGCGCAGCTGCGGCCGCACGACCCAGTCCTGCAAGGTGCGCAAGTCCGTCGCCGTCCATTCGCTGCCGTCGGGCTTGCGCGCGTCGGGTTTCGCTTCGACCGAGTAGGCGAAGATTTCGCCGAGGCCGGTGGCGACGGGCCCCATCTCCGGCTCCAGGCCTTCGGGCAATTGCGTGCGCACCTGGGCCAGCCGTTCGGCCACTTGCTGGCGTGCGAAGTAGATGTCGGTACCGTCTTCGAACACGACGGTGACTTGCGACAACCCGTAGCGCGACAGCGAACGGGTGTTGTCGAGGCGGGCGAGGCCGGCCAGCGCTGTCTCGATCGGGAAGGTCACGCGCTGCTCGGCTTCCAATGCGGAATAGCCGGGTGCCTGCGTATTGACCTGCACCTGGACATTGGTGATGTCCGGCGTCGCGTCGATCGGAAGCTGCGTGAAGCTCCAGCCGCCGAGCGCGGCCAGCGCCGCGGTCAAGAGCAGCATCAGCCAGCGATGCGCGATCGCGAAGCGAATGATCCGTTCGAGCATCGACATCAGTCCGCGTCCTCGACGCTCGATTTCTCGATGTCGGCTTTGATCAGATAGCTCTGCTCGACGACCACGTCGTCACCGGCTTTCACGCCGTCCAGCACTTCGGCGTGGTGCCCGTCCCGGCGGCCGAGCTTGACGGGGTGCGCTTCGTAGTCCTCGCCGCTGCGAACGAAGACGACCTCCTGATTGCGAAGCTGTTGGATGGCATCCAGGGGCACGACGAGCGCAGCGGCGTCTTCGGAAACGCTGACTCGGGCACGAACCGCGGCACCTGGCCGCCAGTTGCCGTCGCCGTTGTCGATCGTCGCCCTCGCCACCGTGCTTTGGCTCGCGGTTGCGGTGCCGGGCAGCACGCGATCCAGCGTCGTCGTCTTGGAGAGGCCATCGGAAAGACGGGTGATCTCGACCGGCAGCCCGGCGCGGATGTGCTGGGCATCGCCGCCGAACAGGTGGATATCGACCCACAGTTTCGACAGGTCCGCGATCTCGAACAGAGGCGAGTCGCCCGCGAGGTCGCCCACGGTGACACTGCGGGAAAGCACGGTGCCCGCGAACGGCGCGGTGACCGAGTAGTCGGACAGGCTGACGTTGCTTTCGATCACGGCGAGGACTTGGCCGGCCTTCACCGTATCGCCGATGCCGGCGCGCACGGCACGCACGGGACCCGGGAAGCGCGCCACGATCCGCGCATGGCGGCCCTCGATGGGCGTCAGCAGTCCTTGCACCTCATGTTCGTCGCGAATCGTTCCGGCGCCGATGCGCGCCGTCCGCACGCCCGATTGCTCGGCGATGGCGGAAGCAATATGCGTGCGGCTGCCTTCTTCGGCGTGCGCTTCGGGCGTTTCTTCCTTCACCACCGGCCCGGCATCGCTCGAATGCGGCGCGTTGCAACCCGCCACGAGGAGCCCGATCGTCGCCGCGGCGATCCAGCGCATGGAATAGTTCACGGTGCATTCTCCTTAGCGGTCGCCGGCTGCACGAACGGTTCGCCGGTCAGTCGCTGAATCTCGATCAAGGCCCGCTGAGCGCCGATGGCGGCAGCCAGCTGCTGCTTGCGCGCCGCCGTGGTGTCGCTCTGTACTTGCGCCCATTCCAGGTAGCTGAGGGCCCCTGCGCGATAGGCGCGTTCCGCCGCGGCTTCGGCGCGGGCGAGCCGCGGCAGGAGATCGTCACGGCTCTGTTCGACTTCGGATTTGCGCGCGACGAATTGGCCGTAGGCCTGCGCGAGCGTTGCGTACAACGTGAGTTCGCTCGATTCGCGTTCGAGCGACACCGATTCGAGGTCGCTTTCGGCCGCCCTGATTTCGGGGTCCGCCCGATGCGAAGCGCCCAACGGGATCGACGCGCCGGCCACCAAGCCCCACGCCGAGAGATCCTGCAGGCGGCGTATGCCGACTTGCCACTCGACGTCGGGAGTGCGTGCGCTGCGCGCGAGCTGGAGCCGCGCTTCGCGAATGCGTTCTTCGCCCGCGAAGCGCTGCAACTCCGGAGTGCGCTCGAGCAGTTGAGCGAGGGCGTCGAAACCTGGGACGGCAGGCAGCGCGAGCGGATCGCCCGTCACGGACGCCACCGGCGCATTACGTTCGCTCCAAAGCACGGCCAGGCGCCGGAAAGCCGCTTCGGCCTCGCGCCGGCCGCGATTGCGATCGAGTTCGGCGCGGGCGCGCATGGCCTCGGCGGTGAGTCGAGCCGACTCCGGAGAAGCGCCCGCCTGGACGCGCTTCGTCGCCGCGGCGACTGTGCGGGTCCGCTGCTCGATATCGATCGCGGCGATCTCCGCTTCTGCCTGCGCAGCGACGACATCCAGATACCGGCGAGCCACCTCCGCGAGTAGGTCGAGCCGCTTCGCTTCGCGCGAGAAGGCGACGGCATCGAGCCGGGTCGAGGCCAAGGCCTGACGAGCTTCCCGCTTGCCTCCGCGCTCGAGCACGGAAGCGAGGCTCAAGGTGACTTGCGCGTTCTTGAATCCCGACGCATTGCCCGTGCCGAGTGCATTCTCGACCAGGACGCCCGCGGTGAGAGGCGGGCGCTGAGCGGCCGTGTCCATGGCGGCGCGCAACGATTGCTCGGTGAAGCCGGCAAGTTTCAAGTCCGGATGCCGCTCCAGCACGCGTGCCATGGCCGAGTCGAGCGTCATCGATTCCGGCGATGCGGCCCCGTCGCCGGCGGCCTCGACCGCGACGGAGCTTGGCAGCGATGTGTCGAGCACGCGCGCGTGGCTCGCGGTCGCGATTCCCGCGGCGAGCAGGACCAGCAACTGCCGCGCCCACAGGCATCGGCGCAGGCGATGAGTCATGCGGACCTCCTCGGAGGAAACACGCCGCGGCTGCGCGCAAGGCAAAACGTGTGCATCGGCTTGTCCTGCTGCGGAAAGCAGGTCATCCTAAAGGCCGTAGTCGCTACAGGGTCAAGACATGAAGATCGGACAAGCCGCGGCCGCCAGCGGGTGCCATCTGGAAACCATTCGGTACTACGAACGCATCGGGCTGCTGACCAAGGCAGCCCGCGGGGAGAACGGCTATCGCGAGTACGGCACCGGCGACGTCGACCGATTGCGTTTCATCACGCGCGGCCGCGAACTCGGCTTCAGCCTGGACGAAATCCGCAGCCTGCTGAGGCTGGCGGAAAACGCGGATCTGGCATGCGACGAAGTCGATCAGCTGGCACGCGAGCACCTCGCCGCGGTGCAAGCCCGCATCGCGGAACTGCGACGCATGGCCAAGGAACTGGAACGAACCATCCAAAGTTGCGTCGGCGGCTCGTGCAGCGACTGCAGCATCCTCGGGGCGCTGCAAAACACACCTCGACGGAGCCGTCCGTCGACCTCGTCGGCATTGCAGCGGCAGGCGTAGTGCTCGTGTGGCTGCCGATGCTGGCGCTCGCGCTCGGGTTTCCGACAGCCTCGGTCGCGCGACGTTTTCGCCAAGGCCACGTGCTTTCACCGTGAATGCCTGGCAGCGAATGTGCGTGGACCGTGCTGTGCAAAACGGGCGCAGCCGCCGATATTCGCGAGTTCACTGCATCAACGATCGATCGCACCCATGAGCGTCACCTACTTCTTCGCGATCTTCCCGAACGCGCTCGAACGCGACCAGACCCATGCGACGGCCGCGCTGCTGAAGGACGGCCTCGGACTGCGCGGTTCGCTGTCGCCGCCATCGAAGCTGCACCTGACCTGTCACTTCGTCACGCGCGCGGCCGCTATCGACCCCGACCTGGAGCGCGCCTTGATCGACGTCGGCGATGCTGTGCGCGCCGATCCGTTCGACCTGGTGCTGACCACGGCCATCACGTTCGACGGGGAGGGCCGGGTGCCTTCGGTGCTGATTCCCGATGCCGAACCCGGCGCGCTGACCGATCTCGTCACCGCATTGGCCGCCGGCACGTCGGTGCATGTCGCGGCCGATCCGCGCGACTATCGCGCACACGTCACGTTCCTGCGCGGCAAGGACCGCATCTTCACCTCGATGCCGATCACGCCGATCGTGTGGCAGGCGAGGGCGTTCGTGTTGGCGGCGGGTGTGCCTGGCGAGCGCGACTATCGCATCGTGCGCGAGTGGGCGTTGGCGCGGTTGAACTAGCGGGAGCGATCGTCGGGCGTTGTGACCCGGGGCGCCTTGCGCAATCCGCAGGAAGCGACCGTTGGCGGCAAAGGCAGTCCTTCGGCGTAGATGATGGCGCCATACGAACGAAAGGAGAGTGCATGCTCATGTCTTCCTGCCCCACGCCGCACATCGCATTCGGCCCCGTCCTGATGGCGCTCGCGCTCGCGGGATGCAGCGCGGCCTCCACGCGCTCCAGCGTCTTGGACGATCAAAAATCGCTGCTCGCCTTGCAAGACCAATGGGCAGCGGCGCGCGTTCGACGCGATGTTCCTTTCCTCGAGCACTTGTACGCGAAGGAATTTCGCGTCACTTCGCTCACCGGGGCCGTTGTCGATCGTGCCACCGACATCGCGAACTTCGCCTCGGGCGATTTGAAACCCGAGCAGGTGTCGGACGACGACATGACTGCAACGGTGTATGGCGACACCGGCCTAGTCACTGGCCGCGAGTTCATGAAAGGCACCTACAAAGGCCGATTCGGAGAGTTCACCGTCCGGTTCACGAACGTCTACGTGCGGCGCGAGGGGCGCTGGCAGCTCGTGGCTCATCAGGCGACACAGATTTCGAAGAAGTAGGTGCGCTGGAGAGCGGTTCTTTCGCGCCGGGCGGCGTTGGGCGCGAGACGGCATCCCGCGTGTGTTCGCCATTGGTCGCGCGCTCGGTTCATGGAGCGTCGGTCCGACGCATGGCCCAGGTGGCCACTGAAAGCCGAGGCGCGCGATCCGCACCCCGCAAAAGTGCACTCTGACCCCGGTTTTCGGACCCCGGTTTTCGCACCGAACTCGCTGCTGTCGTATAACTGTCGCAACGCTGTCGTCCCCGTTTCGTGGCCGAATCCGCTGGGTTCCCCAAGGATGGAAGGCGCAGCCAAGCACAGGTAGCTCCGAATGAAGATCGATTCCGAACGCGTCCTGCAACTTCGCACCGGGTTTTCCTGGTCCCAGGACGAACTGGCGACGGCGGCGGGACTCAACCTCCGCACCGTTCAACGGATCGAAGCGTCGGGCGTGGCTTCGCTGCAATCCGCCAAGAGCCTCGCTTCCGCACTGGAAGTCGAGCTCGGGGCATTGTTGCGACCGCAGGAGACTGCCATGGCCAAGTACGAATACAAGACGCTCGTTCTGCCGTTCAAGTTCGGCATCTTCAAACAGGGGCTTCCCGACATCAGCGCCGCCCTCACGAAGGAGGGAAGCGAGGGCTGGCAGTTCAAACAGCTGGTGTTGCCGTCGAGCGACCGGGGGAATTCCGATAGCATGATTGCCATACTCGAGCGGGTGATTGAGTAGAGCCGTACGGGCGGATGCACACGTTAGTCCAGAAACCAGCGTCACGCGCGATCAGCTCCGCTCGACGCAGTCTGGCGTGCGACGCCCGTTTGAAAAGTGCACTCTGACCCCGGTTTGTCGCTCGAATGTCGTCTTGGTGCGACCGTGCCGCCGTCCCCGTCGGCGGAATCTAGTCGTTACCTTCGAACCCGTTGGCGAAGATCACATCCGACGAAGACTCGAATGCACCGATGTCGGCATTGGCGCCGACGACGCGCGGAAAGCCTGCGCCACGCTGATCGTTCTGCAGGTTGTTCCTTGCTCCGCCATCGATCGCACAGGATTGCGGCGCCAAGCGGATGGTTTGCGTGGGACCGCCATTGTCGGCCAAGTCGTCGACCAGTGGATCGCAAGGGAGCGTGTCCGCGGGCAGCGTCACCTCGGGGGTGACGTCGCGCACCAGATTGTGATTGCCACCGACCGTCACCGTCCTGGCTGCCGAGATATCCTGCGAGTACTTGCCTCGGATGTTGCTCGTCATGAGCGTGCTGACCAGGACGAGCTGTCCATCGCCGTCGTCGTTACCATCGACGAAGATGCCGGCGCCCTTTCCCGTCGCAGCTTCGTTCGACTTGTTGAACGCCACCGTGCTGTTCGAAATCGAGGCCGCATTGCCGACACCGACGAAGATGCCACCGCCGGGACCATCACCGGCGGTATTGCCGGCGATAGTGCTGTTGCTGATGTCCAACGGATAGCCGCCGACGTCCGTGAAAAGCGTGATGATCGCGATGCCGCCCCCGGAATACCTTGCGAAGTTGCCGGAGACGGTACTGTCGATCACGCTGGCGTTGTATTTGGCGACAATGCCGCCGCCCGAACTCGTCAGCGATTCGGCCGTGTTGCCGGAGACCGTGCTGTCGATCAGCGTCAACTCGCGCAAACTATAGATGCCGCCGCCGCCGCCCTGGGTAGCGGACGAATTGCCGCTCACGACACTGTCGATGAGCGTCAACGTAGCGTTGGCGCTGATGCCGCCTCCACCGCCGTAACCGTCGAAATCCGCACGCCCACCGCTGATCTGCAGGTGTTGGATGGTCAGATCGCCGCTCT
>Ga0207658_10000366_pt1 | contig 44437 bp, 36 predicted proteins | sample KBSS33metaG_FD_184322 | JGI IMG/M metagenome (GOLD analysis project Ga0207658, IMG submission 184322) | Switchgrass rhizosphere microbial communities from Kellogg Biological Station, Michigan, USA - KBS S3-3 metaG (SPAdes) (version 2) | ecosystem: Host-associated > Plants > Roots > Rhizosphere...
GTCGCTGCGTTCCTGCAGCAGTTCGATCAGTGTCTTCTTCTGGGCGATGTTCTTGAAATAGGCGGAAACCATCGGGTCGAGCGTCTGTTCGACCAGCTTCTTGATATCGCCGAAACGCTGCACCACCAGCGGTGCCTTGCGATAGTCGATATGCACCACCACCGAGAGCGGCAGCGTCGGTTCGAACGCATCGCGGGTAATCAGCGAGACTTCCGACAGGTTCTCGTCGAACTTGTGCTGGCCGATCGTGTCGCTTTCCCACTTCAGGATGAAGTTGGTGGTTGGCACCATCAGGATCTTGCCGGCATACGTGTTGAACGCATATTTGCCCGGCAGCAGCGGATCGCTCCACACGCCGCGAGATCCGCGCGCAACCAGCTCGCCATGGCGATAATCGTCGCCCGAGGTATCGGCCGTATCGTTGCCGGTATAGCTGATCACCACGCCCACGTGGCCCACTTCGATCACCGTCTTGGCGACCATTTCCACCGTGGCGAACAGGCGGTTGATGTAATAGCTGCCTTCGACCAGCACTTGCAGCTGGCGCCCGCGCCGACCGCCGGCCGCGATGAATTTTTCCGGGTCCTGGAACGAGTTGTGGAACGTGATGGCATCGGTCTGGTCGGTGCCCACTTCGGGCGCGATGATGTGATCGGCGTTGAGCGCCGGGCCATCGTGGACCGTCACGATGCCGATCTGGTCTGCCGAATCCTTGATCACCACCGCTTCGAAGCCGCCGCGCGCCGCGATCAGCGTCTGCATCTGGTCGAACAGGTCGCCATCGTTGGCGTTCAGCATCAACCCGTGGATGCGATCACGCGTGACGATCACGAACTGCGCGGTGTTGATGGCATAGGTGCCCTCGCGCAGGATCGCGCGTTGCGGGCCTTTCTGGCCGCCGCTCGACAGGAACGCCCGCACGTCGAGAAAATCGGCCGTGCGGGCATTGCTCGCCAAGGTCTGCGTGGGCCCAAGTGGCGCACCATCGCGTGCAAAGACATAGCCCACCTGTCCCTGCGGAATGGTGACGAGCGACTGGCTGTGGATGCGATACTGGAACGGAAAGAAGAAGTGATAGCCACCGCGCAGCACATCGGGCTGGAAACCCGCCTCGCCGCGCAGCGCAATCAGCCCATCGGTGATCGAACCGGCCCCACTCCACAGCTTTTCAACCACGGCCACGCGGTTGTTGCCGACATAGCGCACGCAGCGCGAAGCCACGAGCAGCACGAAGACGAACACGATGAGCACGGCCGCCGTGCCGAGAATAAAGGGATCTTGCATGAAGAGAGACATCCTGTGGTGTCTGGACAAGCCGGCGCAACCCGCGCGACCCCGGCTTGCGTGATGCGCGCCCAGGATCGTGGTGTAAGCCGGCTATGAAAAAGGATGGCGCACAGCGCCGTTAGCCATCACGCCAAGCGTGCGTGGTCAGCCCCAGGCGCAGCCCGGGCTTTCAAACTTGTGCGTGGCAGAAGTGGGCCGGACGATGGTCCAGGCCGAAATGACGAAGTGCACACCCATGGGTGCCGTTGCCCCGATTAAAGCCGCCAAGTGCGGCCAGGGGCTATTCTACGACCGACTCAAGTTGAAATCCACAAGAATCGGAATGTCATAAAGTATCCTCACCGCCCTGACCTTGGCGGTACTTGAGATCGATATATCGTGCCACGACAAGCGCCTGATCGCGCGCCGCGCCGCCTTCTTCCGCCAGGGCATCGGCCAATACGCCCAGCGCCCGCGCGGTTTGCTGCTGAATTGCCGGATCGACCGGGCCGGGCGCCGCGCCGCTGGCGGCGAGCAGGCGCAGGATATCGGCCACCACCGGGCTTGCTCCATCGGGCGCAGCCAAGGCAGCGATGCGATCGAGCTGCGCATCGGCATCCGGCCCGAAACGTCCGCGCGCGGCGTGCAAGGCCAGTGGCAGCGCATGCGCATCAGGCAGTGCCGGGGCCGGCCTGCGCCGATCTGCCAGGGCCGCCACGCCACAGGCGAGCATTGCCGTGCCGCCATAGGCCGGCAGGAACCATCCCCCCAGCGCCAGGGCATGGGGCAGCCACGTGGCCCAGCTGTGCGGCGCATGGCCCAACGCCGCATCGGCCACCAGCACCGCGCCATAGGCCGGCGCCAGGAAATGCAGGGCTATTCCCGCCACCAGCCGGGCGCGCCGGACAGGTTTCGGCGCCGCAACCGTCATGGCGCGATCTGCCGCCACTGCCCAGGCGCGAGGCCGTCGAGCGTCCAGTCGCCGATCGCCCAGCGCACCAGGCGCAAGGTAGGATGGCCAACCGCTGCCGTCATCCGCCGCACCTGGCGATTGCGGCCTTCGCGCAAGGTCAGTTCGAGCCAGCAATCAGGCACGCTCTTGCGAAAGCGCACCGGCGGCACGCGCGGCCACAGGTCTGGCGGATCGATGCGCCGCGCCCCAGCCGGCAGCGTCATCCCGTCTTTCAGCCGCACGCCGCGTTGCAGCGCATCGAGTGCAGCCTCGTCCGGCTCTCCTTCCACTTGCACCAGATAGGTCTTGCCCGCCTTGAAACGGGGATCGGCAATGCGCGCCTGCAGCCGGCCATCGTCGGTCAGCAGCAGCAGCCCCTCGCTATCGAGATCGAGGCGTCCCGCCGGATAGACGCCAGGCATCTGGATGTGATCGGCCAGCGTCGGGCGCGGCGGGCCATTGGGTTCGGCCGAAAACTGGCACAAGACGCCATAGGGCTTGTTGAACGCGATCAGCGCCATGGCCGGTCAACCGTCCTCGTCTTTGGCGTCGAATGCGAGAGTCCCCTGGTCGATCAGCGCAGTGACCAGGGCCGCCGTGCCGGGGGAACGCGCCAGGCCGGGATCGAGCAAGACGAGCGCGCCGCCGCACAGGGCCTGGGCCAAAGCGAGATCGGCGCAGGCATGGCACTGGCCATCGGCAAAGAGCAGCGCTCCCCCGCCCTCGCGGATGAATGCCATGCGATGCGCCGGATTGCGCCGCAAGGCCGCGCCTTGCGCCAGCATCGCCGCCACCTCGGCCGGATCGACAGCATCTTCGGGCCGCCAGTCGGTTTCGGGATACTTGGCCTGGGTATTCATCTGCCCGAACCAGCGGGCAAAGGCAGCACGGTCTGCCAGGGCCTGCAGGGTCATCGCGTGCAGGCGGTCGAGCGCGGCGGGCGCGATTTCACCGGGATGGTCTGGCAAGGCCAGGTCGGGATCGGCATAGCGATCGGCGGTGCTGTCCACCGCGTCTTCCAGGGCTTCGGCCACAAAGGCGCCCCAGCCTTCGACCAGTTCGGCGCGGGAGGGCGCGCGAAAGCCGATCGAATAGGTCATGCAATCATCGCGCAGCGCCACGCCATCGTGGGCAAACCCCGGCGGCACATACAAGATGTCCCCCGGCTCCAGCACCCACTCACCGGTAGCCTCGAAATCCGCGATCAGCGCCAGATCGGCATGGGCCTGGCGCGGGGTGGCGGCATCGCAGCGCGGCCCCACCCGCCAGCGGCGGCGGCCCAGCCCCTGGATCAGGAACACATCGTACTGGTCGTAATGCGGGCCCACCCCACCGCCATCGGTGGCATAGCTGACCATGACATCGTCGATCCGCCAATCGGGCACGAAGCGGAACGGTGCGATCAGATCGGCCACTTGCGGCACATGCTGGTCCACCGCCTGCACCAGCAATGTCCAGGGTTCGGCGCCCAGCGTGGCAAACCGGCCCGCTGCCAGCGGCCCGTGTTCCAGCGCGGGACCATCGGCGGCCTGGACGATCAGACGCGATTCCACCCCGGTTTCGCAGGCAAGGCCGGCCAATTCATCGGGATCGAGCGGGTTGTCCCACTGCCCCCACGGATTGCGGATCAGCAGCGGCTGCTTCTGCCAGGCCGTGGCCAGGAACCGGGCGATATCGAACTGGGCAAGGTGCATGGCGCCGCTCATGCGCCTGCCACCCCGGCTTTGTCAAAGCGCGGCGGAAATCATGGCCCCGCCACCATCAGCGTTGCCAGCGTCAGCGTTTCCACGCCGGTCTTGATACTGCTGGCCGCATCGGGCGCGAAGAACGGCGAATGGTTGACCGGCACGGGCTGGCCTTGCGCCTTGTATTGCGCGGCCATGGCCGGGCTGGTGCCGCCGATGCTGAAATAGACCGCGCGCACTTTGCCGCCCTGGGCAAATTCGGAAAAGTCTTCGCTCGCCGTCCAGCCCGGTTCGCTCGCCGGGATCAGTTCCACGCGGTCCTTGCCCAGCGCCGTGGCCAGCATGGCCGCCGATTGCGCCGCCAGCGCCGGTTCGTTCACCACCGATCCGGTGCCATGCAGGTGCACGACATCGGGCGCCGGCGCGCCAGACATCATCGCCACCGCGTCTGCCGTGGTCTTCACGCCCTTGAGCAGCCCTTCGCGCACGGCGGGATCATAGGATCGCAGCGTCAGACCCAGTTGCGCCGTATCGGGAATGATATTGGCCGCCGTGCCCGCATGAAACGAGCCGACCGTCACCACGCCGAACTTCATCGGGTCTTTCTGGCGGCTGATCACGGTCTGCACATCTTCGACAAAGCGTGCGCCCATCACCACGGGATCGATGCTCTTGTCGGGCATAGAGCCATGCGCGCCCACCCCGTGAAAGGTGATGCGCACGGCATCGCTTGCCGATGTGGTGAAGCCCTGCTTGATCGAGATCGTGCCGGCAGATGCCGAGCCGACATGCGCGCCGAAGGCAAAATCGGGCCGGGGGAACCGGGTATAGAGGCCATCGTCGAGCATGGCCTTGGCGCCCGAAACCACTTCCTCGGCCGGCTGGCCTACCAGGATCACCGTGCCGTGCCAGCGCGCCTTCATCGCCAGCAACGCGCGCGCCGTGCCGATCCACCAGGCCATGTGGATGTCGTGTCCGCAGGCATGATCGACAAACGTGGTCTTGCCCTCGGCATCGGCCTGCTGCACGCGGCTGGCAAAGGGCAGGCCGGTCTTCTCTTCCATCGGCAGGGCATCAAGTTCGGTGCGCAGCAACACCACTGGCCCTGCGCCATTGCGGATCACCCCCACCAGCCCGGTCTTGCCCACGCCCTGCGTCACGTCCACGCCCATGGCCTTGAGCCGGGCAGCCAGCACATCGGCAGTGCGGGTTTCGCGAAACGCGGTTTCGGGATGGCTGTGGATATCGCGATAGAGCGCGTCCAGGTCCGGCCAGTCGCGCGCGACCTGCGCATCGACCAGCGCGCGCAAGGCGGCCGGATCTCCCTGGGCCTGGGCGGCATGACCAAGCAGGGGGCTGGCCGTGGCCGCCAGTGCAAGGGCCAGGACACGAAGGGGGCGGATGAACATGCTTCGTACCCTGCACGCCTGTCTGCACCGCAGCAAGTCCCCGCGCGTCTTGAATTTGTCCCGCTGCCGTTCCATGCAGGGCGCGCAGGAGAAAACATGGCCAAACGCGCAAAAAAGGAACCAGCCGCGCCAGCCGAGGCTGCGGTTATAAAGCAATTGACCACCGTTTCGGGCGCGCCCAGCAACGATCCACGCGCGCTGGAAAAGGCATTGGGCCTTCGCATCCGCCAGTTGCGCCGCCAGCAGGACCTGTCGGTGGCCGACCTGGCAACCGCCGCCGGTCTTTCCACCGGCATGCTGTCCAAGATCGAGAACGGCCAGATTTCGGCCTCGCTCACGTCGATCCATTCGCTGGCCCAGGCGCTCAGCGCGCCAATCTCGTCGCTGTTCACCCTGGCCGAAGAGCGCCAGGACTGCTCGTTCGTGGCGGCCGGGCAAGGCGTGAAGATCGACCGGCGTGGCACGAAATCGGGGCACGTCTATCAGTTGCTGGGCCACCTGATGCGCGGGGACCTGGTGATCGAACCCTATCTCATCACCCTGTCCGACGGGGCCAGTCCCTACACCAGCTTTTCCCACGCCGGGACAGAGTTCATCCACATGCTGGAAGGCACGCTGTCCTATCGCCATGGCGACCGGCGGTACGACCTGTCGCCGGGCGACACCCTGCTGTTCGACAGCCAGGCCCAGCACGGCCCGGAATCATTTGGCGAAGGCACGATCCGCTACTTGTCGATCATCGCCTATCCGCGCGGCCAGACAAGCGGCTGACCGCGCGGCTGCCGCCGCACCGTCAGCCCAGTTCGCTGCGCAGCACGGCGATGTGTTCGGGGCCAATGCCGCAGCATCCGCCCAGGATCGTGGCCCCTTCGCTCGCCCATGCGCTGGCAAAGGCGGCATAGCCCTGCGGCGTGAGGTCGGCGCGAATGGGGCTGAGGCCGCTGTTCGCCTCGGCATCGGCACCTTGCGGGGGAAACGCGTTGGCATAGACGCCGATCGCCACATCGCTGCCGGCCAGCGCCGCCCGTGCCTGGGCCACCGCAGCGGCCATCACCTCGGGCTGGCTGCAATTGAACAGCAGCGCCTTGGCACCCAGGCGCAAGGCGGCAGCCGCCGCATCGCCCACGCTTTCACCAGAGCGCAATTGCGGCGCCGCGCCGGGCTGTTCATCGGCCAGCGTGAAGGATAGCCACAGCGGCTTGGCGCTTGGCGCAACCAGATCGGCCACCAGTTCCGCCTCGGCGATGGCAGAGAGCGTCTCGGCCTGCCAGTGATCCACATGCGGCGCCAGGGCTTCCACCAGCACGGCCAGGACCGCGCGGCTGCGTTGCAGGTCGATCAGGTCGGGCCGATAGGAACCGGATACCGGCGGCAGCGATCCCGCCACCGCCACCTTGCGCGGCGCGGCATCGGCCACCTGGCGTGCCAGTTTGCCGGCCAGGCCCGCCCACCGCGCGCCATGCGCGTCGAACCGGTCCTGCCCGATGTGAAACGGCACCACGGCATAGCTGTTGGTGGTGATCACATCGGCGCCGGCATCGACATAGCGTTGATGCACTTGCGCCACGAAATCCGGCGCCTCGATCAGCGCCAGCGCCGACCATTCGGGCTGGCGAAACGGGGCGCCGATCCGGGCAAGCTCGCGGCCCGTGCCGCCATCGAGGATCTTCACGCTGCCAGGCTCTGCACTCACAGCTTCACCGTGAGGCGCGCATACCACGAGCCGCCGTTGATACCATAGGGCGCGACGTGCGAATAGCGATCGTAATTGAGCGCCTGCCCGGTCGCCGTGGGAATCGCACGCGGATGCACGTCGAACAGGTTGTTCGCCCCCACGCCCAGCCGCACTTGCGGGTTGAAGCGATAGCCGATGTCGATATCGGTGATCACGCGCGCGCCCGTGTCGATCAGGTAATAGGGTTCGGCATAGCCCTGCGCCTGGCGCGCGTTGCTGTAGAACGTGTTGCGCAAGGTGGCATCCCACCCTCCGCTGCTCCAGGCCGCCGCCAGCGAGGCTTTCCACGAGGGCGTGGCCGTGGTCAGGTTGGTGCGCTGCACCGCATCGACCAGCGCCAGCCCGGCATCGGCCAGCACGGCTGGTGCGGCGCGCACGCGGCGGATCGTGGTATCGACATAGGCCAGCCCCGCGTCCCAGCGGATCGTGCCCAGTGCCGTGGTCGGCATGGCCCAGCTGGCCGTCACGTCCACCCCTTGCGTGCGGGTATCGACGCCATTGGTGAAAAACACCGCGCTGACATTGCCGGCATCGAGCCCGGCGGGAATCGTCGTGCCATTGGCGGCAATCGCGGCCTGCGCCAGATCGCCATACAGATAGGCGCTTTCGATGATCCGGTTCTTCACATCGATGCGATAGGCATCGACCGTGACAGAAAGCCCGCGCACCGGCTCTGCCACAAAGCCCAGGCTGACGCTGGTCGAGGTTTCCGGCTTGAGCGCGGGCGCGCCGAGCAAGTTGGCGCCCGGCGATCCGAGCGGCAACTGGATCGAGGCATAGCCGGTCGTGACGGTCGTGGCCGAATAGTTCTGCTGCGCCAGCGTGGGCGCATGGAAGCCGGTGCTGACGCTGCCGCGCAGGGCAAAACCTTCGCTCACGTCATAGCGGCTGGCCAGCTTGCCGTTCAAGCGGCTGCCCACGCGGTTGTAATGCTCCCAGCGCAAGGCACCCGAAAGCTCCCAAGCCTTGACCGGGCGCAGCGTGAGGTCGGCATAGCCGGCAATGCTGTTGCGGTGAACATCGGCCGCATCGCTGGGACGGAAACCGGGGAAGGCCTGCGGGCCGCCGGAATAGTAGGACGTGGGCTCCCCGGCGCGGATTTCATAGGTTTCATAGCGGTTTTCCGCGCCGAACGCGAAAGTTGCCGGGCCGGCCAGCCCGAGGTCGAACTGGTTCTTCACATCCAGGTTGCTGGTCCATTCCGATGCGGCAAAGCCGCCGACGTTGAAATCGGTCTGGGCATTGCCTGTATCGGCCAGCAGATCGGGATTGATAGTGGAGATATTGCGCAGCTTGACCGTATCGCGGCCATAAGTGCTGGAAAGATCGACTGCCCAATCCCCATGGCTCTTGATCCCGCCGGTCACGCTGAAATCGTGCTCGTTCAGGGTTTCCTGCGGGGTGAAGCCTTGCGGATAAAGCGCATCGACCGCATCGGAAAACCAGCCGGGCTGGCGCGGGTTCTCGTTGGCCCGCGCCTTGCGCCAGGCATAAGTACCGAAGCTGTAGAAATCGAGGCTCTCACCCAGCGGACGGGTATAGTCATAGCCGCCGCTCACCACCACCGAGCGCGGCATGCCCTGCACCTTGGCCGGCTGCGCCCCGCCGCTCGGTGCGCTGCGGTTGGTGAAATCCTGATAGCGATAGCCGGCCGAAAGATGCAGCACCCCGCCATCCTTGAGGGCAACGCCCTTGTCTGCATTGGCCTGGATCGCGGTGCCATCACCCGCGTAATACTTGCCGCCCTGCACCGAGACGCCGCCCGAATCAGCATCGTCCTTGAGGATCACGTTGATCACCCCGGCGATGGCGTCAGAGCCATATTGCGCCGCCGCGCCATCGCGCAGCACTTCCACCCGGCCCACGGCGGCGAGCGGGATCATGTCGAGATCGACCACGTTCGAACCCTGCGATGGGTCACTGTCGGCATAGATGCTGGATGACAGGTGCCGCCGCTTGCCATTGACCAGGATCAGCGTCTGGCTGGGCGACAGGCCGCGCAAGGCAAAGGTGCGCGCCAGGGCGCCCACGTCATAACCCACGGCCGGGGCATTGAACGAGGGCAGCACGTTGCGCAGCGAATCGACCAGGTTCGATTGGCCCGTGGCGGTGAGTGTATCGGCCTTGACCACATCGATCGGGGTGGCGCTCTGCCGCGCGAGGCGGCCGCTTTCGCGCGTTCCGGTCACGATGATCGCATCGCCACCGATACCGGGGTCCGCAGCGGTGGCGGCATCGGCCTGCGGCGCAGGCGTATCGGCAGCCAGGGCCGCATGGCCAACAACAAGGCCCAAGGGCGCCAGCGCCAAAGCCAGCACGCGATGAGAAACGAACGAAACAGCCACAAGAACCCCGGATCGATGGAAGGCGGAAAAATCCACCTAATGAGTTGAGTATTATTCGGTCAAATGAGCAGTTCCAAACTGGCCAATCCTTGCGCCCAGTGTGGCAATCGCGCACTACGGATGCTTTCCCCCGCCCAGCACCCAAGCCCCCCGCCTTTGGAAAGTGCCTGCTTGACCGATCATTCCCCTTCCGGCCCGCGCGCCCACTTGGGCGTGGGCCACGCCATGCTGGTGGCGCTTGGCATGGTAATGTCTACCGACAGCCTCAAGACCGCGCCCACCGTGGCGGCCAATGCGCCGGGCGGCCACGTCCTGCTGCTGTGGGTCGCCGGCGCGCTCGTCACCATGGTCGGGGCACTGTGCTATGTCGAACTCGCCACCGCGTTTCCCGATTCCGGCGGTGAATACAGCTTCCTGCGCCGCGCCTGGGGCGGGCGGGTCGCCGCACTCTATGCCTGGTCGCGCTTTGCCATCATGCACACCGGGTGGATCGCCCTGATGGCGCATTTGCTGGCAGACTATGCCAGCGCGCTCTGGCCGCTGGGCCATGGCGGGCGCACGCTGCTGGCGCTGGCGATCGTGGCGGCGCTTACCGCGCTCAATCTCGTGCACGTGCGGCTGGGTTTCCTCACCCAGGCGCTGTTAGTGGCATTGGTGGCGGCCGGCTTTGCCTGCGTGACGGCCGCGGGCCTGCTGGTGCCAGAGCCCGCGCCCGTGCCGCTGGCCCATGCCGGAGGCAGCACGGGGGTGGCGCTGATCTATGTCTTCCTCGCCTATGGCGGATGGGCCGACATGGCCACGCTTTCAGGGGAAGTGCGCGGCGGCAAGCGGGCGATGCTGACCGTGGTGATCGGCGCGCTCACGCTGCTGATGGCGATCTACTGCATGATGAACTGGGCACTGCTGCGCGGCCTGGGCCTTGCCGGCCTGGCGACAAGCACCGCACCCGGCGCCGATCTGGCGCGCACCGCATTCGGCCCGGCGGGCGCCTGGCTGACCGTGGGGATCGTGGCGATCTCGGCGATCAGCAGCATCAATTCCACGTTGATCGTGTGCTCGCGCGTCACCGCATCGGCCGCGCGAGACCTGCCCGCGCTGTCTGCCCTGGGCAATTGGCACGACCTGCGCGGCACGCCCGCGCGCGCCACGCTGGCCGTTGGCGGCTTTTCCCTGTTGCTCACGGCCGTATCCGGCCTGTCGCAAAGCGGCTTTGGCGCGATGGTCGATTACATGACGCCGGTGTACTGGCTGTTCGTGATCCTGGGCATGGCCGCTCTCATTCGCCTGCGCCGTGCCCTGCCGGGCCATGAATGGCCGGTGCGCACGCCGCTGTTCCCGCTTTTCCCGGTGGCCTTCATGGCCCTTTCGGCGGCGATGCTGTGGTCCTCGCTGACAGAGTTGGGGCCCGGCGCGCTTGCCGGCGCCGGCGTCTTGGCACTCGGCCTGGCGCTTGATCGCATGGCGCGGGTGCCTCGCCGCGTCGTCCAATAAAACCGAACAGTTTGACGCATTTTATCCGCATTTCCTTGAACGCCACGACAGCGTAGATCGGTGCCACGGCCCGCGACGGGCGCCAACAAAGGACCACCGCCATGACCATCCGCACCCCCGACGTGCCCGGCATAGAATTTGCCCTGCTGCCCCCGGTTCGCGATCTGGGCGAGGGCTTCAAAGTGCGCCGCGCGTTGCCCTCGGCGCACCGCCGGATGGTTGGCCCCTTCATCTTTTTCGACCAGATGGGCCCGGCCGCCTTTGCCAGCGGCGAAGGGCTGGATGTGCGCCCGCACCCGCATATCGGCCTCGCCACCGTGACCTATCTGGTGGAGGGCGAAATCCTGCACCGCGATTCGCTCGGTTCGGTCCAGGCGATCCGTCCCGGCGAGGTCAATTGGATGACCGCCGGGCGCGGGATCACCCACTCCGAACGCACCGGTCCCGAGGTTAGGGCCAGTGGCGGCCCGCTGTTCGGCCTCCAGGCCTGGGTGGCGCTGCCTGTCGATGTGGAAGAGACCGATCCCGCCTTTGCCCACCACAAAGCCGATGAAATCCCGACCGGCCAAATCGATGGCACCCGCCTGACGCTGATTGCCGGACAGGTCGACGGGTTGAAATCGCCGGTCAAGACCTTGTCGGATCTGGTCTATGCCGAACTCGTGATCGCGCCTGGCGGGCGCTATCGCGTGGCGGCCGAGCATGTGGAGCGCGCGCTCTATGTCGTCACCGGCGAAATCGCCGTCGGCGGGCAAACGGGCGCTTTTGCCACCAGCGAACTGATCGTGCTCAAGCCCGGCGCCGAAGTGGTGATCGAAAGCGCTGGCGGCGCGCGCGTGATGCTGATGGGGGGCGAGCCCTTCCCCGAAAAGCGCCACATCTTCTGGAACTTCGTGTCTTCCCGCCCCGATCGGCTGGAGCAGGCCAAGGCAGACTGGAAGGAAGACCGCTTTGCCCGTGTGCCCGAAGAGCACGAGTTCATTCCCCTGCCCGAGTGACCCATCCTGTGGCCTCAAAGCCACAGCGGAAACACAGCAACACTTCGTTGCAAACCAGACAAGTTGAAGACAGCATTGGTACGTACCCCGGTCACGTCGGCGCAACCTGCTGCCGGACGTGGCCGGGGTTTCTCTTGCCACCATCCGAGACAAGCAGGCGCCGGCACGCAGGCGGAACCGTTTCTGATGACCGTGAGGGAAGGACAGTTCCGATGATTCAACGCTCTGCACGCCGCCAGGCTGGCCGCGTCGCCCTGGCCGCCTTGCTGGCTGGCGCTTCGATGGCCCTGACCAGCGCCGCCCAGGCACAAGACGCCGCGCCGCCTTCGGCCATCACCGTTTCCGGCAGCGCTGCCGTGGTGACCGACTATCGCCTGCGCGGCGTGTCGCAATCCAACAACGGCTTTGCGCTCCAGGCCGGTGTCACCATCGCCCATGAAAGCGGCTTCTACGTCGGCACCTGGGGTTCGAACCTGGCCGGCTGGGGCACCTTCGGCGGCCCCAACCTCGAACTCGATGCCATCGGCGGCTTCAAGAAAACCTTTGGCGCGGCCACGCTCGACGTGGGGCTGACCTGGTACATGTATCCGGGCGGCGCGGCCAAGACCGACTTTGCCGAACCCTTCGTGAAGCTTTCGGGCACCGTCGGCCCGGTCTCCGCGCTCGCCGGCGTGGCCTATGCGCCCAAGCAGCAGGCACTGGGCCAGTGGTACGATTCAGGCGCCAGCTACGTGGAAGGCACGCCCGACCATCCCGGTGCCAAGAACGACAACCTCTATGTCTGGGGTGACGTGAGCGGCGCGATCCCGACCACGCCGGTCACGCTCAAGGGCCACCTCGGCTATTCCAAGGGCAACCCCGGCCTTGGCCCCAACGGCACCAGCGTGGCGCCGACCGGGTCCTATTTCGACTGGCTGGTGGGCGCGGACGTGGCGCTGGGCAAGGTCGTGCTGGGCGTGGCCTATATCGACACCGACATCAGCAACAGGAAGGCAGCCTACCTGCGCCCGAACTTCACCAAGTATCAGGTCCAGGACGGCGCCTCGATCTCGTCCTCGCGCGTGGTCGTTTCCGCCACGGTCAACTTCTGACGCAGCTTTAAACCAGGTACGCACGACTGTCCCTCGCCGGCCCAGTGCCGGCGGGGGATTTTTTTGTGCTGGCGGGCTTTTTTGTGCTGGCGGACAAGGCCAAGTGGCGCAAATGAAAGCGGCGCAAATGAAACTGCCCCCACTGGTCTTTCGCCAGTGGGGGCAGCGGCGCGTGGCGCCATCCTTGAGCCGGGATGGGGGCTGGCTCAAGGCAAGGGGGAACCGATCAGCCCGCGTGGGGGACAGCGCGCAGGATCGGTTCGGGGCCGGAAACGGTCACGGCATGGCCCTGCTGGCGGCGGCGCGACAGCCATTCGCCCAGGGTTTCGGCCGTGGTGTGGTCGATCGCCTTGACCTGGCCGAGGTCGAGGTGGACGCGGCGGTTGGCCGGCAGGTCTTCCAGCACGGCATTGAGCTTGGTCAGCCGCAGGAACGTGGCCGCGCCATTCAATTCCACCCGCGTGGCATCGTCATGATCGCGGGCGTGAACACCCAGGTTGAGGTGCCTTACGTGCGGCAGCAGTTCCACCAGCGAGAGCGCCATGCCCACCAGCACGCCGGTGAGAAGGTCGGTCGAGACGACAAGCGCAAACGTGACGGCCCAGATCGCTGCCGGCAGCGGGCCATAGTTGGCAAACAGGTGCTTCACATGCTTGAGGCTGACGAGCTTCCAGCCGGTGATCACCAGCACGCCGCCCAAAGCCGCCATCGGCACTTCGCGCAGCAGCCAGGGCAGCAGGGCGACAAAGCCCAGGATCCACACGCCGTGCAGCACCGCCGACCAGCGGCTTTGCGCGCCGGCCTGGACGTTGGCCGAAGAGCGCACGATCACGCCCGTCATCGGCAGCGCCCCAACCACGCCGCACAAGAGGTTGCCCACGCCCTGCGCGCGCAATTCCTTGTTGTAGTCGGTGCGCACGCCGTTGTGCATGCGGTCAACCGCCGCAGCCGAAAGCAGGGTTTCGGCGCTGGCGATGAACGCGATGGCCACGGCGGAGACCAGCAACGCCGGCTTGGCCAGCAGCGGATCGAGGAACGCGCCACCAGGCACGGCAAAGGCTGCGCTCAGCGAATCGGGCACGGCAATGCGCGCCACCGGCAGCTTGAGCGTGGCGGCCACGATCGTTGCCGCGACCACGCCGATCAGGGCGCCGGGCACGAGCGCCAATGACTTGGGCTTGAACTTTTCCCAGCCCAGCATGCCGCCAATGGTGATGAGGCCCAGCACCAGCGCCATTTCGCTCGCCTGCCAATCGAACGGCGACAGGCCCAGCACCCGCGCGGGGATCATCGACAGGTTCGACAGGCCGTTGGACATCGGCTTGGCATCGAACAGGATATGGAACTGGCCCACCACGATCAGCGCGCCGATGCCGGCCAGCATGCCATGGACCACGGCCGGAGAGATGGCGCGGAACACGCCGCCCAGGCGCGCCACGCCGGCGACCAGCTGGATCAGGCCCGCCACCAGCAGCACCGGACCCAACGCCGCCAGGCCATTGTCGCGCACGAATTCGAAAACGATGACGGCAAGGCCTGCGGCGGGGCCGGAGACCTGCAGCGGCGAGCCGGCCAGCAGGCCCACCACCAAGCCGCCGATGATGCCCGTCACCAGGCCTTTTTCAGGCGGAACACCCGAAGCGATGGCAATGCCCATGCACAAAGGCATGGCCACCAGGAACACCACGATCGACGCGGTGAAATCGCGAACGAGGCCGCCCCTTTTGGGGGCAGCCTCGGGCGAAGCAGCGGTTGCTGCGTGGCTCATTCGGCCGCCTCCGCAAGGGCCGGTTCGCTGGCAAAGCGCGGCGCCGCGGCCAAGGCCACGGGCATCGGCTGGTCTTCGCGCAGCGGGGCGAACTGGCCGGTATCGCCATCAAGGCCCAGCACCTGGCCCGCGCCGATATCCACGAACCAGCCGTGCAGCGACATTTCGCCACGCGCAATGGCTGCCGCCACCGAAGGATGGGTCCGCAAGTGGTCGATCTGGGCAATGATGTTCTGCAAGGCCACGGCGCGCACGCGCTCCGTGCCGTGAAGGTGGGGCGAACAGCTCGACACAACATGCTCGGCCGCCGCGCCATGGCGCAGCCAGGCGACCACGTTGGGCATGCCCTGCGGCGGTTCGGGCGCGGCCAGAGCCTTCATCGCGCCGCAATCGGAATGGCCGCACACGATGATGTCGCGCACGCCGAGCGCCACCACGGCATATTCGACCGTGGACGACACGCCGCCGTTCATGGTGGAATAGCTCGGCACCATGTTGCCGGCATTGCGGCACACGAACAGGTCGCCCGGCTGGGCCTGCATGATCTGTTCGGGCACGATGCGCGAATCGGCGCAAGAGATCATCAGCGCCTTGGGCGTCTGGCCATGGGCGGAAAGCTGCCCGTAAAGCTCGCTGCTCTGCGGGAAAACGGTCTTCTCGAAGCTGAAGACCCGGCCGATGAGTTCGTTCATGAGATCACCTCATCCTGGATGTCTATGGCGTGCGGCACCTGTGCCGCCGCGCGTGAGCCAGAGAGGTAAAGCGATGCCTTTGCCCGGTTCCGTCGCGCGTGTAAGGAACTATTTCCGCAGTGCAGCGACGGGTTGACCGGCCTTGAGCGGCAGACGAACCGTGGCGATCAAACCGGTTTCACCCGCCTCGCCCCGGCGATTGGCGAGGATCAGGGTGCCATCCTCGGCGCGGATCGCCCGCTTCACGATGGCCAGGCCCAGGCCCATGCCCGGCGTATCGCGCCCGCGCGCGGCGTCCAGGCGAACGAAAGGCTGGGTGACTTCGTCCAACTGGTGGACCGGGATGCCGGGGCCATTGTCGGCCACCACCACTTCGGCCCAGTCTCCGGCGCGACGCACCGTCACTTCGACCTGCCCGGCATAGTGCAACGCATTTTCCACCAGATTGCCCAGCGCGCGGCGCAATGACACGGCCCGCGCCTGGATGACCAGCCGATCCTCCCCTTCGTAGCGCGCGTCGCCGCCCTGGTCATAGGCATTGTCTACCAAGGTCATTGCCATGGCTGCCAGGTCCACCGGCTCGGCCGGAATCTGCCGCCCTTCCCCTTCGACATAGGCCTGGAGCGAGGCGAGCAGGTGCATCATCTCGTCGATATCGTGCACCATGTCTGCCTGGGTTTCGCGTTCGATCCCGGCGTCGTCCAGCCGCAGGCGCAGCCGCGCAAGCGGGGTGCGCAAGTCGTGCCCAATCGCCAGCATCGATTGCGTGCGATCGAGCATCTGGCGATAGATGCGGCTCTGCATCCGGTTGAACGCGCGGATCAGGCGGCGCACTTCGTCCGGGCCGCGCTCCACCAGCGGCTCGGGCGGGCCGGCGCCAACCCGGCTGGTGGCGGAAACCAGCGCTTTCAATGGCCGGATCGTGGCGCGAAACAACACCCAGGCCAGCACCACCAGCAAGGGCGTGGGGACCAGCAATACCGCCAGCCGCCCGGCATTGAGCGTCCAGGCCTCGCTCGCCTGCGTACGGAAGACGATGCCTGATCCGTCCTTGAGCAGCATCGCGCCGTTGACCGATCCGGGCGAGGCCAGCGAGCGGAGCGAAAAGCGCGGATCGCCCGCCGCCAGTTCGGGCGCCGCGTCCAGCACTTGCGCGCGCAGCCGGTCAAGCGGCAGCGCATCGTCGGCATGGGCCAGGCGCGCCCGCCAGGCGAGCGAGAAACGGGGAGAGGACAGCCGCTCGGCCAGTGCGGGACGTTCGGCAATATCGGCCGCTTCCAGCGCCCGGCTGGAAATCACCAGGTTTTCGGCAATGCGCGCGGCATCGTCGCTGCGCAGGGCAAAGTTGCTCGCGCGGTCGAACAGCACGGCGTTCGCGCCGAAATCGATCGCCGCCATCAGCACGAGAATCGCCAGGAGCCGCTCCGGCAAGCCGAAGCGGCGCATGGCGCGGCGCAGCCACCAGCCGCGCCGCAGGATCATGCCGGCACGCGCATCAAGTGCGCGTCACCATGGCCTTGAACATATAGCCCACGCCGCGCACGGTGGCGATCGGCGCCTCGCCGCCCGCCGCCGTCAGCTTGCGCCGCAAGCGCGAGACCAGCACGTCGATGCTGCGGTCGGAACTGTCGCCCAGGCGGGTGCGGGACAGCTCGATCAGCCGCTCGCGGCCCAGCACGCGCTGTGGCTGGGCAACGAACGTGGCAAGGAGATCGAACTCCGCGCCGGTAAGGTCCACCATCACGCCATCGGGGGCGTGAAGCTCGCGCCGCGCCAGCGACAGGGTCCAGCCGTCAAAGCGGATTTCGCTGGCCCGCTCGCCCGGCTCGCCGGTGCCGGGGCCATCGCCGCCCTGCCCGCCCCGGCGCAAGACCGCGCCGACGCGCGCCACGAGTTCGCGCGTGCCGAACGGCTTGGCGAGGTAATCGTCGGCGCCCAGTTCCAGCCCGAGCACGCGATCCTCTTCACTGCCGCGCGCAGAGATGAAGATGATCGGCACGTCGCTCAGCTTGCGCAGCTTGCGGAACAGCTCGATGCCGTTGGTGCCCGGCAACATGATGTCGAGCACCACGAGATCGGCTGGCGCGCTGTCGAGCAGCACCCACATTTCCGCGCCGGTCGCCGCCGGGCGCACTTCGTAGCCATGCTCGCGCAGCGCGCGGGCGGTCAGGGTGCGAAGCGGCCCGTCGTCTTCGACAAGCACGATGGAGGGGGCAAGACGTGTGGCCAACATGGCTGTGCTACGCAGGGGCGCTCCTTTGGGTTCCGGCTCGGTCATGCTCCCGTGCCTCAGCGCGCATCCTCGCGCACCGGAGCGTTCCGGGCAAGCGCGGTTTCCCCACCGATCGGGGTGCGGCGGAAGCAGCCACGGTTCTTGCCCGGATCGGGATGGCAGGCGGCGATGGCAACGCGCGTGCCACTGTCGATCACGGGCGCGGCATCACTCTGGCCAGCCGTGGCAGGACGGCACAGCGAGGGACGGCCGGGTGCGCCCTGGCACACCGGCGCCTGGGCGGCGGCGGCCGAAGGCTGGCCCAGCAGCGGGGCGGGAGCAGCGAAAGTGGCAAGCGCCAACATGGAAGCGAGGATCATCGGGACATTCCTTGGAACAATTTTTCGTCGTCCCCAAGGTAAGCCCGGTCGCTTTGCGCTAAGGGTGCGCCTTCGTGAAGAAGTGTTGCTGCGCAAGAAAAGATTGCGCGCTCATGTCCGCCAGCCCGCGCAAGGCGCCGCAAACCCGCGATGGCGCCGGAACGAACGAGCGTGGCAGCGCTGGCACGCGCGCCCCTGTCCGATTACATTTCGTTGCGCGCAGATGTCTCGGCCTGGGGCGGAAGGCTGGCCGCAAGCGCCTTGCCCGGCGACGCGGCGAAACCATGCAGGCCCAGCCACCATTGCAATGCGATCACCGCGCCCTTGGCCGGCTGCAGCAGGCCCAGCACCAGCGTGACGGTCATGGCCAGGCACAGGCCCATCATCGCCGGCCATGGCAGCGCGGTGTGCAGGCCCAGCGCAATAATCACCGGCGCCATCACATGACCCGTTACCAGGATCGCCAGGTAGGGCGGGAAATCGTCGGCACTATGGCCCTGCCAATCCTGCCCACAGGCCGGGCACTGCGGCGCCGGCCGCAGCCAGGCGGCAAAGAGCCGCGCCTGGTCGCAGCGCGGGCAGTGCCCCCGCGCCCCGCGCCACAAGGCTTCTGCCAGGCGCCGAGGCGGGGTGCCGGTCATTTGCTGGCGAACGGGTTCTTGGGGCTGCGCAGCGTCAGCCGGATCGGCACGGCATCGAAGCCCAGTTCGCGGCGGATGCCATTGACCAGATAGCGACGATAGCTTTCGGGCAGCTGGTCGAGCCGCGTGCCGAACATCACGAAGCTGGGCGGGCGCGTCTTGGCCTGGGTGATATAGCGCAGCTTGATGCGGCGGCCGCCGGGCGCAGGCGGCGGATTGGCGGCCAGGGCATCGTCGAACCAGCGGTTGAGCGCGGCGGTCGGCACGCGCTTGCTCCACGCATCGCGCAAGGTGAAGGCGGCCGAAAGCAGCGTGTCCAGCCCCTTGCCGGTCCGCGCCGAAACCGCCACCAGCGGCACCCCGCGCACTTGCGCCAGGCCATCGTCCAATGCCTGGCGCACGCCGTTGAACAGGCCGCTGGAATCCTCGGCCACGTCCCACTTGTTGATCGCGATGATCAGCGCGCGGCCTTCTTCCAGCACCAGCGAGGCGATCTTGAGATCCTGGTGCTCCAGCCCACGCGTGGCATCGAGCAGCAGCACGACCACTTCGGCAAAGTCGATCGCGCGGCGCGCATCGGCAACCGACAGCTTTTCCAGCTTGTCGACCACTTGCGCCTTCTTGCGCATTCCGGCCGTATCGATCAGGCGAATCGGGCGCGCCTCGCCGTCCTTGGGATCGGTCCAGTTCCAGTCGATGGCGATCGAATCGCGGGTGATGCCCGCTTCCGGGCCGGTCAGCAGGCGGTCTTCGCCCAGGAAACGGTTGATCAGGGTGGACTTGCCCGCGTTCGGCCGGCCCACAATGGCCAGCTTGAGCACGGCCTTGGGATCGTATTCGGCCTCCTCGTCGGTGGCCGCCTCGTCTTCCTCGGGCGTCTCGCCGATGTGCGGCAGCAACGCCTCGAACAAATCGCCCAAGCCTTCGCCGTGCTCGGCCGAAACCCCCACGGGGTCACCAAAGCCGAGGGAGAACGCCTCGAACAGCCCATGATCCCCGGCGCGGCCTTCGGCTTTGTTGGCCAAGAGGATCACCGGGATATCGTGCCCGCGCAGATAGCGGCCGATTTCCTCGTCGAGCGGGGTGATGCCGGCGCGGGCATCGATCACGAACAGCGCGACATCGGCGCCTTCCAGGCTCGCTTCGGTCTGCATCCGCATCCGGCCGGGCAGGCTGGCGGGATCGGTGTCTTCCCACCCGGCCGTGTCGACAATGGTGAATTCAAGGCCCAGCAGCGACGCATCGCCAAAGCGACGATCGCGGGTGACGCCGGGCTGGTCGTCGACCAGCGCCAGCTTCTTGCCGACAAGCCGGTTGAACAGAGTGGACTTGCCCACGTTGGGCCGCCCGATGATGATAACCTGGGGACGCATAGCTCCCGTTGGCCCGCCTTGGCGCCAAAGGCAAGCAGGCGTTGCACTTGCGCTCTGGAACGGCGCAAAGTGTAAAACCTCCATTAACCAAACCGCGCAGCCAGCCATTGACCATTTGCAGGCACAACCCCTGGCATGGAGTGGTGGACACGAACACGGGCCATGGGCCTGGCTGCGGGGGCAGCACTGATCGCCGGGCTCATGGCCCCAGGGACCGCATTGGCAGCCCCGCTCGCCCTGATTCCGGGGCCGGAACAATCCGATAGTGCCCCGGCCGACACCGCCGGCGCCCTGCCCTACCTGCAATGCGTGCCCTATGCACGGCAGGTCTCGGGCATCCACCTCTATGGCGACGCGCATACCTGGTGGAATCAGGCCGCCGGTCGCTATGAGCGCGGGTTCACGCCCAAGGCCGGCGCCGTCATGAGCTTTCATCCCTATGGCGCCATGCGCCTTGGGCATGTCGCCATGGTGAGCCGCGTGCTCGACTCGCGCACCGTGCTGCTGCGCCATGCCAACTGGTCACCCATCAACGGCACGCGCGGGCAAAAGGAAGACGATGTCCGCGCCGTGGATGTGTCTGACGCCAATGACTGGAGCCAGGTGCGCGTGTGGTATGGCCCGATCCAGGGCCTGGGCACCACGCACTGGCCAGTGGACGGCTTCATCTACAACCGCCCACCACAGCGCCGCCCGGCACTCGGTGCCCCGCTGCGGCTCGCCAGCGCAACCACGCTTGAAGCCAACCCTGCGCGTCAGATGCTGATGGCAAGGGGCCCGTCGGCCGCAATCGCGCGCGGCCGCATCAACGCCGATTTCCTGGCAGGCGTCACCAGCGAAGCTGCACCGCCCAAGGCTGTCCGTGCAACACCGCCGCGCTCGGCAGCACCGGCACGCGCGCCCTCCGCGCTCGCCTTGGCCGAGGATCCCATCGGCCGCATCATCGCCAGCCGCATGGGCGGCGCAGCCGGCACGGACCGCCTGCGCTGAACGCAGGCGGCGCGTAGACGATCAGGCCTTGGCGACGGGCGCGTCTTCGCCCAGGTCTTCGTACCAGGCTTCCACCGGGCCAGAGAGCTTGAGCGTCAGCGGATTGCCCTTGCGGTCCATGGTCTTGCCAGCCTGCACCCGCACCCAGCCTTCGGAAATGCAATATTCCTCGACATTGTTGCGCACGGTGCCCTTGAAGCGGATGCCCACGCCGCGCCCCAGCTTGTCGGCATCGAAGAACGGGCTGCGCGGATGGATCGCCAGGCGATCGGGCGGAACGTCGGCCCCGGAAGTGGCGGCGTTGGCGGCAGGGCCCAAGTTTTCGGGCGTTTCGATTGCATCGGTCATGGCCACGCGAATTATCTTTACGTGGCCACTTGTCAACGCTGCACAAGGGGGTTAGAGGCCCGCTCCACACCGGAGCAGCCGACAGCGACTGCCCCGGAACGCCGTCAAGGCGGGCGCGTAGCTCAGCGGTAGAGCACACCCTTCACACGGGTGGGGTCACAGGTTCAATCCCTGTCGCGCCCACCATGAAACCCTCTGAAACAAGGGGGATTTTATGGAAACCACATTCCCTCGAAAAATCCTGGATGCAGACGCTGCCGCTTGGGCTGCCGAGCAGCACTTCGCCTTGCGCCTACTCCGTGATGGCGAGGCGATGGGCGTGGAGAAAATGGGCCGCCGATGGTTTTTGTGGCGCGCGATTTATATCCGGTTTTTCTTGAGCATGCGCTCACGCCGAGAGTGGCGCTGACCAGTTCCAGGACAACAGTTCATCGATCCTGTTGATGGCATAGCCGTGGTCGCTCCGGTCGAGCCCATCGGCCCGCCAGGTTCATACCATGCAGCTTGGTATTACAGGCTGGCGGTTCCCAGCAGGGCGTTCATCGCAGCGTTGCGCTGCCTGCCACGGTCGGCATCGGCAAAACAGCCCGTGCAGAACAATTTTGGCGGCGCCGAGTGGCGCCGCCAAGGATTGGGCAAGATTGTGTGCGGGTTTATTTTCCGCCGAACCGGTAGGTCGCACGCACGCCATACATGCGCGGCGGGCCAGCGGTCCAGGTCTGGTAGCCAGGGAAGGCGCCAGTGGAATTCGGGTTCACGTAGTACACGCGGTTGGCCAGGTTCTGGCCAAACAGTTGCACGGTCAGGCCCGATCCGGAAATGTTGGCCAGTTCGACGCTTGCATTCAGCAGGTTGTACCCGGCATTGTGCGCACGATCGATACGGAAGCTGGAGATGCGGTACCAGTTGACGTTGAAGTTCAGGTCCCCGCCGAACACGTCGCGGAACGTATAGTCCGCTGCCAGCGAGACGCTGGTGGACGGAGCATAGTTGAAGCGCGAGTTGCTCGTGTCGATCGCACCGATGCTGATCGGAGCATAGTGGATCTTGCCGTAGAAGTAGCTGCCGGCATAGCTCAGCCGCAGGTTTTCGACCGGCATGATGAAGCCGTCGATCTCGACGCCGCGTGCGATCGCCGAGCCTACGTTGAGGTTGAGCGAGGAGAAGGTCGGATCGTTGAACGGATTGTTGTCGCCATCGATGTTGCTCGGAATGCCGCTCGCGCTCAACTGCAAGCCCTTGTACTTCGACGTATAGGCCGAAATGTTGGTCCGCGCACGGGCACCGGCAATGTTGTAGTCAGCCTTCACGCCGATTTCGAAGTCCGTCACCGTCTGCGGTGCAAACGTCTGGTAGGCCTTCAACGAGGGGGCCAGGACCGGGGTGTTTGCGCCGCCCGCGCGATAACCGGTGCGCGCCACGCCGTAGAAGAACAGATCGCGGGTCGCCTGATAATCGAGGCCGGCCGACCAGGTGAACTTCTCGAACTTGGAGTTCGGCGTGGAGGCGGTTGGCGAGGCAACGCAGGCGTCAAAGCTGCTGTAGGGAGTCGCCGTTCCCAGGCGACCGTCACCGCAGGTGCTCGATTCGTCCCAGGTGTAGCGGCCGGAAAGGTTCAGCTTGAGGCCCGGAAGGACCGGATCCAGCTTCTGGCCGATGCTGAGGAAGATCGCCTTGGTCGAGCTGTTGTCCTGCTGGTCCATCATCACGCCACTGGCGCGCATTTCGTCGAGCGTCAGATTCTTGGCAGTCGTGAAAGCCAGGCCCAGCGCGTTCGGGCCCTTGGGCTTGTTGCGCAGGTAGAATCCGCCCAACAGGATCGACATCGTGTCGTGAAGCGCGTTCGTGCTCACCTGCAGTTCGTCGCTGATCTGGTCATCGGCATGGGCGCACAGATAGCAGTCGGTGAAGTTATACTCCGTGCCGTCCGAATTGGCTGCGGTGACGATGCGCGACTTGCGATATCCGAAGATGTTCTTGACGTTGAAATCGCCGATCTTGAGTTCGGTCGTGTTGGTCACGCCCTGGACACGCGCGCGCGCGGTCGGCACCAAGTCGCTGAAATAGACGTAGGGGCCGACGGCCTTCTGCCTATCGAGGATGCCCTTGATGATGGGCTTGTAGAAGGGGATGAAGTCCGCCGGGAATGGCAGGGTGTCGAGCGTGATGCCGGCCGACAGGTCGGTCGGCGTCTGCACTTCGGCCGTGTGACTCCAGAAGTAGTCGTACACGGTGGTGTTCTTGACGCCTTCGACAGGTTCAACCAGCAGCGAGACGCGGAACGCGTTGCTGTTCAGGCCCTGGGCATCGGGCTGGCCCTGAACGCCAGCGCGGATATAGCCGTCACGCTTGCGATATTGGCCGGCAACGCGCAACGCGACCTTGTCCTGCACGATAGGCACGTTGACCGCGCCTTCCAGCTCGTGCCAGCTGTAGTCGCCCAGCGTTGCCGAGGCATAGCCGCCGAACTCGTGCTTGGGCGCCTGGCTGTAGACCAGAACCGCGCCGCCGGTCGTGTTGCGACCAAAAAGCGTACCCTGCGGGCCTTTGAGAACCTGAACGTTGGCAACGTCATAAGTCGGGATGACCGCGCCCCAGTTGGGCAGCGCCACTTCATTGACGTAGGACTGCACCGACGGAGAGATCGTGCCGATCACGGCGCGACCCTGGCCGCGGATGGTGAAGGTGGTGTTCAGATCCGAACCCGCACCGTTGAACACCACGCCAGGCACCAGGCGCTGGAGGTCCTTGGTATCGTGAATGTTCTGCTTGATCAGGATTTCGGAGCTAAACGCCTGTACCGCAACCGGAACGGACTGGATGCTTTCCGCCTTGCGACGCGCGGTCACGACGATATCTTCAGATACGGGCTGGGAGGGCGATGCCTGCGGCTGTTCCGCTTCGCCTGAATCGGCAAAGGCTGGCGCTGACACCGCGAATGCCAAAGCCGAGGAAGCCAACATCATCGAATACTTAAATGATCGCATCTTTCCAATCCCTGTTAAAAGCCCGTTACTTAAGCGATTTCAGCATGTAACAAGACCCCGGAGGGAATTGCCCACACGTCACGCTTAAGCGTCGCACCGATTTTCTTCAGCATATGGCCCACGCGGCCCACGAAACCGAAGCACTGCGGCGCCTTGCCACTGGAACAACCAGTAGCAACCATCTCTCCGCAGCATTATTTGGCCGCCATATCAGCCTTGCTGCTTATGCAAAGAGCGCTTTGCAAAGGAACCGCATCGAAACACCTACGTGTTCTTTTCGCATGCCAAACGGTCCATTTTGCAGGCAGCAGACCGCAATTTGGAGCGAATCCGCCTGTTCCCCGGCGCGGTATCGAGCTGCGAGGGGGCGCACCCGTTCCCGGTACGGCACCGCCATGCGCGGCCAGTCGGCCGGCCGGTTTCCTCTGGAGCAGGCGCCATCCAGGGCCGAATCATTCGCCAGCCGGCAAGTGCGGCCGCCTCGGGCCGTGGGCTATCTATCCCTGAAGATGCCGGTGAAACGTTCGCCCATTCGGGCATACCCGGCCGGGCTGGGATGCAATCCGTCGGACAGCAGGTCAGCATCGGCGTGCCCGAACAGTTCCCGGCCATCCAGATAATCGATCGCGTGATCGCCGCGCGCACGGTGGAGTTGCACTACCTCGGCAAGGCTCTGCCGCATATCGTTCAGCGTAAGGTCCCCGGTTAGCGGAACGCCGCCGAAGACGGCGGGGATATCGGTGAAGGCGGAATCCTCGCGGCCAGGGCTGAAGATCGGGGAGATGACCGTGATCGGCGTAACGGGGTGGCGTTCTCGCAATGTGGCGATGAAGCCGTGGACCAGCGGAGCGAACGTGCGCTCGCGCAGGGTCTGAAGGTTGTGGACGTTGATGCCCACCTTGAGCGTGAAGCGGTCGGCCGACAATTCGGCCATGGCCCGTGCCACCAGCGGATCGAGGTGGCAGGCGCCGTTGAAGCCGAGACAGGTCAAGCGCCAGTCAAGCTGCCGCGCAACGATGGATGGCCACGTGTCCGTGGGGCCGTCGACCCATGCACAATGGGTGATGCTGCTTCCATAGGTTACCCAGTGCGGGCGATCGTCCGGCGCGGGGCTAATGCGCGCGCCTTCGGTGACTGCCAGGCTTCGTATCCGCACGGCGGTCCCTTGCGGCAACCAGATCTCGATCAGCTTCTCGTCCGATCCGAGAGCATCGAACGAGATAACGGCCGGGCCATGGTCATTGTCCGGCTTGGCGCGCGTGATGCGGCCATCGGGCATGACGAGATCATAAGCGCACGGTGGCAACGGCATCTCGTCCGTCAGCATTGCCATGGGCTCGTGCTCGACCGCCAAGCTGATCCGGTCGGTATCCGATTTGAATCGCAGGCGCACCCCGGCCGGGCTTAGCGCAGTCATCGGCGAGCGCATCGCTTCGTGATGCAGCGAAATGTCCGCAGTCGGGATCCGGATCGGCTGCACGCTCTGTTCTTGCCTGATCAGGCCAAGCGCACCCTCGATGAGCGGCACGATCTCGTCGAGAGAAAGACTATGCATCTTTTTATCCATTCTTGTTCGCCCGGATCCAGACTCTGCGGCTAGGCGGCGTGGGCACTTCAGGCAATGCGCCATCGGCCCTGCAACGGCGTTGCGGGCAATTCATCAAAAACCCGATGGCGTGGAACTAGGTCGTGAACCCATAAATGGCGTCCCTTCGGGATTTGACCCAAAGGCCCCCTCGCAGCGTCGAAAGCACTTGAAATATTGCCGATATTCCTGCGCGCTTTCTCCTCGCGACGGGGCCTTTGGCCTCAAACCTCGGCGGCGCCATTTATGGGTTCACGACCTAGCCAAGGCCCCGTCACGCTTGACCGTCAATTTCAAGTTATGTAAGTGCTCACTTACATCGCAAATATCATTCCAACCAGAATGTCCTGTGAGAGGGGAAAACCATGAACGCGCAATCCACCAAACCGGCCGCCGCCGCGCCCTCCCTGCCGATCGCCGATCACGCCGGCCTGCGTGGCGCCCTGGCCGACGCCAGCTTGCCCACCTTGCTGATGGTCTACACGACATACGTGCAGGACCGCGCCTATCTCGACAGCTTCGCGCCTTATCTCACTGCGCTCTATTCGGCGGACATGCCCTCGTCCGTGCCCGAACCGATGGCGCAAGACCTGCGCGATCGACTGTTCGCGCTGCTGACCTCGCCCACCCCGCCCGCCGAAAAGCCACTCGATCCCGAGTTCTTGCGCCACATGATGAGCGTGAGCGTGGGCGAGACGGTCGAGCCCGGCCTTGTCCCCGTGCTCTATGACCAGATGGGCTTCGAACGCCCCGTGCCGCGCAAGGACATTCCCGGTCGCAAGGCGCCGCCCGCCGATTTCGACGTGCTGGTGATCGGTGGCGGGATGAGTGGCATCGCCGCCGGGATCAAGCTGGCAGAGGCCGGCTACTCCTATACCATCATCGAGAAGAACGCCGAACTGGGCGGCACCTGGTGGGAAAATCGCTATCCCGGCGTGGGCGTCGATACGCCGAGCCACTTTTACAGCTACTCGTTCGAACTCAATCCCGAATGGAGCCACTATCACCCCAAGGGCCAGGAGATTCAGGATTACCTGACCGGGGTTGCGACGCGCAACGGCGTGCGCAGCCATGTGGTGTTCAACACCCGCGTCACTGGCGCCGTCTGGCATGAAGACACTGCCAAATGGCACGTCAGCCTTCAGCACAGCGATGGAACGCACAGCGAAAAGGTGGTCAGCGCCGTGCTGCTGGCCCATGGCGTGCTCAATCGCTGGTCCATGCCCAAGATTCCCGGCCTCGACAGCTTTGCCGGACCCAAGATGCACACCGCCGGCTGGGACACCTCGGTCGATCTCAAGGGCAAGCGAGTCGCCCTGATCGGCACCGGCGCCAGCGCGGCGCAACTGGCGCCGGCCGTTGCTGGCGACGTGAGCCACCTCACCATCTTCCAGCGGTCCAAGCACTGGGTGCTCAACAATCCCGACATCAATGTCGGCGTGAACGACAACATCCGTTTCGCGCTGCGGATGATCCCGCACTACAAGGAATGGTTCCGCTTCCGCGTCTACTGGTTCTCGGGCGATGGCCTCTATGGCAACGTGAAGATGGAAGCAGACTGGCCGAACAAGGATGTCTCGATCTCGGCCCAGAACGATGCCGTGCGCAACTATGCCCTGCACTATATCAATGGCAAGCTGGCCGACCGGCCCGACCTGATCGAGAAGCTGGTTCCCGACTATCCGATCTTCGGCAAGCGCATCGTGCTCGATGCCGATGGCGGCTGGATCGATACGCTCAAGCGCCCCAACGTGACGCTGGAAACGCGCGGCATCGATCATATCGAGGCCGATGCCGTGGTGCTGAAAGACGGCACGCGGGTGGAAGCCGACGTGCTCGCGCTGGCCACCGGGTTCGACATTGCCAAGGTGGTGGGCAACCTCGACATCGTCGGCCGTGGCGGTTGCCGCATCCAGGAGGATTGGGGCGAGGACGATCCGCGCTCGTACCTGGGCGTGATGGCGCCCGGCTATCCCAACTTCTTCTTCGTGCTTGGTCCCAACAGCGCGCCCAACCATGCGGCTGGCGTCAACATGGTGATCGAGGCGCAGATCAACTGGATGATCGAAACGCTCGACCTGATGGTGGCCGAGGACGCGCGAAAAGTGGAACCCACGATCCCGGCCTATGAAGCCTGGAACAACCGCGTGGAACAGCAGATGAAGCAGATGATCTGGTCCCATCCCCGCGCCAAGAGCTATTATCTCAACTCGGCGGGCCGCAACATCATCTCCTGCCCGTTCCGCCTGGCCGACTACTGGAAGATGACGCGCCATCCCGATGCTTCCGAACTGCAGATGGGCTGAAGGATCATCGTCCGGCGGGGGCGCGCACCCGTTGCAATCGAAAAGTTATCGATGTATAACTTTTTCTGCACGGGCGGCCCCCTTCCGGATCGACCCCAGTTTTCGGAGATGACGATGCTTGACCATTCACGACGCCAGTATCTGTCGGACATTCTCAAGCCGGCTGCCCCGCCGCGCGAGATCGACAAGCCATTCACCGAAGAACAGAAGCGACGCATGCTCGATGTCGTGCACGCGGGGGATTGGAAGCTGATCCTTGCGCAGCACTTCCCCACGGCCGAATCGTTGCTGGCCACGTTTTCGGGCGGGTTCCCCGAAGGCTTCACGCCCACGCTGGACATGTTCCTGACGCCGACGTTCCGTGGCTTTTTCGCCAACTATTCGGCCGTGCTCTATCCCGAGCTGCACGACGTCTTCTACAATGAAGCGTTCCTGGCCCATGCGCGCAGCTACTGGAATGCGGACTATGCCAAGCCGCAGATGATGCTGTTCAACATCAACGGGCCGTGCGGCAACCGCGATCCGGGCCACCTCGATTCGCCCAGCTTCCGCGGCGTCCGCTATGAAAACTCGCCAACCTGGCTGTGCTCGATCATGGGCCGCTCGGGCCTGTTCCAGGATTACCTGATCAAGATGGCCCAGGTCATCACCTGGTTCAGCCACGATCCCGCCAGCGGCTTCACCTATTGGCCCAATGGCCCGCTCGCCCAGCCGGCGCGCGTGCAATCGCCGATCTACAACCGCGGCGTTGTGGTGCAGAACGAAATGCTGGTCCATCGCGGCGAAGCCAACGGGCCGGTGGAACGCCGCAGCCCGGCGGGCCTGGCGTTCGAAAGCACCTTCAGCGGCGAAGCCGGCAATCCCGATGGCTGGCAGGTCAAGACCGGCGATCAGGTGATCGACCGCTATCACACCGACGACCTGCGGTTCCTCGTCCACTGGTCGGCCGAAGTGTTCAGCGATTTTGCCGAACTGAAAAAGAACATGGAAGGCACCGACGACCTGACGCACGAACAGGCCATCGACATGCTGATCGCCGATGTTCGTTCGCGCGGCATTTCGATCGAGACGCCCAGCGATCCGCTGAACGACCCCAATTTCATCCGCGCGCTCAACGGTGCGTATGATTTCGGCGGCCCGGCCATCTACCCCGAAGAAGCCCCGGTCGATTCACTGATGCCGGCCTGAACCCTTGCGCCCCTGGCTCGATTCCGGGCCAGGGGCGCCTGGCAAGCGTGCGCCAGACGATCGCCTTACCAGTTTGCTCGGCCAGCCATCACCACGTCGATCAACCGCTGCGCGAATTGTGATAGATCGTCGGCACCCGCGCTGCCGAACTCTTCCTGCAACTGCAACCCGGTGATGGCCGCCACGATCATGCGCGCGACATTGCGCGGATCTCGGGCCGGCTGCCCGTCGCGCGCGGCGGCCGCCACGATATCGGCCGCGATCAGATCGACGATATATGTGTACCCGGCATCGTGCATGGCACGGGCAATATCCGGAAAGCGGCCCCGCACCGACAGGATCAGCCGTTGCAGCGTGATGACATCGGGCCGCTGTACCGAGGCTGCCAGGGTTCGCGCATGGTGGCGCAGGCGCTGCTCGATATCGTCGGTCAGCTCGTGATCCTGCCGGGCGGCCTCCTCCGACCATTCACGCAGCGAGGCACGTATCACCGCCGTGAACAGGGCTTCCTTGGCGGGATAGCGCGCATAGAGCGTGCCCTTGGACACTTTCGCCACGGCCGCCACCTGTTCCATCGCCACGGCGTCGAACCCATCGGCCAGGAACAGCTGGCGCGCGGTTTCGATAATGGTCCGGTCGATCGCGCCGACGCGCGACGCGCTGGGGCGTCCGCGACGCGATTTTGCCGCCGGGCTGGGCGTTTTCGAGGTGGTCATGCCGAGCGCTCTTCCACAACAACGCCGTTCAGGCAACGACCGACAGCGCCGGGCGCCCAGGATCGCCGTTCCCGCCACATGCCACGCATAACGGGCCAAGGCGCAGGTTCCTGCACCAAATGCTTGCGCATCAACCGCTTGCGCCAGGGTCTCCTGCGGCCTTGGCCATGTGCTAGGGGAAGCGCGATCGGCTTCCCCTAGAACCTGTCAGGCAAACAGCTCGGCGCGGACCCAATCCACCGTACCGGAAGGCGAGCCAAGGCGCGCCGTTCCCAGGGCCTGTGACCACCAGCCTTCCGAACCATCGACCATACGCCATTCGTGCAAGCGCCGGGTCAGCAGTTGCAGGTCGTATTCTTCGCTGATGCCGATGGCGCCGTGCACGGCATGGGCGCTGTTGGCCAGGCGGGCAGCAGCGGCCGACGTGGTGATCTTGGCCGTGGCTGCGGCCACGGGAGACACCCGCAGCCCATCCGAGGCGCCCAGTTGTGCCGCCAGGCGGCAGGCCACCATGTCTTCGGCCATGACGCTCAGCATCTGTTGCATCGCCTGCTGCTTGCCGATCGGCTTGCCGAACTGCACGCGGCTGTTGGCATATTCGGCGCTCATTTCAGTCACGCGCTCCGCCGCGCCGGCGATCAGCCCGGCGCGCAGCACGGCCATCACCGGGCGCAGGCCCTCTTCAGGGCGTGCCACTACCGTGCCCTCGACAGGCCCGGTCAGGCGAGCGGCAGTATCGTGACGCGCACCGGTCGCTACCGGCCGCACGGTTTCCGCGCTGCAAAGGTACAACGACGCGCCATCGTCGATCAGGACATGGTCTGCCAGCAGACCACCGGACACCGGCCAGGCCGTCGACGTGGCAATTGCGATCGGCCCTTCGGGCGCCGCCACCCCGGCGCTTGCCAGCAGGGCACGCGCCACCATGGTCTCCGCCACCGGAAGCGGCACGGCGCGTGCGCCAAGCGCCATGATCAACGGCATGACTTCGGCCAGCGTCAGCCCGACGCCGCCCTGGTCCTCATCGACGAGGGCGTCGAGAAAGCCGCTTTCGACAAGGGTCTGCCAAATCGGTGCTGCATCGCCGCCGCTTTCCAGCGTGCGCACTACGGCGGCGGGCAGCGCCGCATCGAGCATCCGGGCAAAGGGATCCAACAGGTCGGTCATCAGCGCAATCCCATTCCGCGCGCGATGATCCCACGCAGGATCTCGCGCGTGCCACCGCGCAGCGAAAAGCTGGGCGCGATATGCGTTGTGTAAAGCAAGGTCTTGTAGAGTTCTTCGCTCACCGGCTCGTCCGGATGAGCGGCAAGGTCGTCGCCGATCACCAGTGGCAGTTCCTGCTCGAAGCCAGTGCCGCGATCCTTGACGATGCTCGCCTCGACCACCGGGCTTTCGCCGGCAACCAGCTGCGCGGTGCAGGCGATCGACATGGCGCGCAAGGTAGCCAGTTCCGCAGTCAACCGGCCGATCAGGGCCGCGCAATCACTGCGCCCCATGGCCTGGACATGGGCGATCCATGCATCGAGCAGGACGACGCTGGAATAGATCCGCTCGGGCCCCGACCGCTCGAACGCGAGTTCGGCAGCAACCTGCATCCAGCCCTGGCCTTCCTCGCCGACCAGGGCATCGTGCGGCAGTTCCACATTGTCGAAGAACACTTCGGCAAAGTGGGAATCGCCCGTCAGGTCCACGATCGGCCGCACGCTGACGCCCGGCGCCTTGAGGTCGATGATCAACTGCGACAGGCCGGCCTGGCGATCGGCGCTGGTGCCCGACGTGCGGACCAGCGCGATCATGTAGTCCGAATGCATCGAGTTGGTGGTCCAGATTTTCTGGCCATTGACCACCCAGCCCTTGTCGGTCCGCTCTGCCCGCGTGCGCACGCTGGCAAGGTCCGATCCCGAGCCCGGCTCGCTCATCCCGATGCAGAACAGCAATTCGCCCCGGCAGATGCGCGGGATATAGAATTCGCGCTGCTCCTCGGTGCCGAACTTGTTGATCTGCGGTGCGCTCTGGCGGTCGGCGATCCAGTGCGCGGCAACCGGCGCGCCGGCGCTGAGCAGTTCTTCCACCACAACGAAACGCGCGAACGGCCCGCGTTCATGCCCGCCATAGCGTTTGGGCAGCGTGAGGCCCAGCAGGCCCGCCTCTCCCAGCACGCGGCTGAACCCGGCATCGAAGCCCTGCCACGAGCGCGCGCGCCGGTCTGCCGGCAGGGAAGCAACATGCCGGGCAACCAGCGCGCGGACCACCGGCCGAAGATCTTCGTCGCGGTCTGGCAATCGCGCCAGTGCAAGGGTGTCGAACACGCCAGGGCTCCTCTGATATTTTGCAGCATCGCGATGAAGCCGGGACGGGCGGGTTTCAAATATTATTTTTCAGCTGCTCGATACATGATCGATATCGCAAGCCGCCAATGCGGTCGCCACGAAGTTGTGCACCAGCGGCCCGGCATCGCTGGGATGGACCAGTCCGATTTCCAGTGCGACCTCTTGATCGAGCGGCACGATGCGCACGCGGTCGGTGGCAAAGCGGCCCACGCGCGAAGGCAGCAGCGCCACGCCCAGCCCGGCCTCGACCAAGCTGAGAATCGTCTGCACCTGAACCGCTGCCTGGGCCACGCGGGGGACGAAACCGGCCTGCTGGCAAGCCAGCCGAACCGTCACGCTGAGCACGCTGACCGGCGAGAACATGATGAAGTCATGGTCGGCCAGTTCCGGCAGGGCGATGCTGGTCCGGTCGAACAGCGGATGGCTTGCCGGCACGGCAACGGCCAGCCGATCGCGCTCGACCACGGCGATGCCGATGCCATCGGTGTCGGACAGGGGCAGCCGCACCAGCCCCAGGTCGAGCCGCCGCGCCCTGATATCGCTGACGATGGCCGCGCTCACCGATTCCTCCAGGGCAAGCTCCACTTGCGGATAGGCCTCGCGAAACGGCCGGAGGACACCAGGCAGCAGTTCGCCGATCGCCGATCCGATAAAGCCGATGGCCAGCCGGCCGGTCAGCCCAGCGGCACCATGCCGAACCGCTTCCCGAAAGGCATCGGCACCCGCGAGCGTGGCCCGCGCCGCCGGCAGCGCGGCCACTCCGGCGGCCGTCAGCCGCACGCCGCGCGGCTCGCGCACGAACAGCGCCGCGCCCAGTTCCTCTTCCAGCCGCCGGATCGCCACGGTCAGGGGGGGCTGCGACATGTGCAACCGCTCTGCCGCCCGGTGGAAATTCAGGGTTTCGGCAAGCGCGATGAAATAGCGAAGCTGACGCAAGTCCATGATAGCGATCCGGTATCGGAATAATAAAAATCAATATTGGCCACTATCGTTCGGTTTGCCTAGGCTCGATCTGCACCAGCCGACGGCAAGAGCCGCAGATTGCCCGGTTCACATAAGCACTGCTGGCGCGGGAAAGGGCCTTGATGGACAATACGCCGTTTTTGCTGATCGAACGCGATGGACCTGTGCTGATCGCGACGCTTAACCGGCCTGATAGCCGCAACGCGATCACCGAAACCGAGAACAGCGAGGAAATCGCCGCGCTCTGCGCCACCGTGCAGCGTGATGCCTCGGTACGCGCCATGGTGCTGACCGGCGCCGGATCGGCTTTCTGCGCAGGCGGCAATGTCAAGCACATGCAGGATCGCATCGGCATGTTTGCGGGCAATCCCTATGCCCTGCGCAACAGCTATCGCACCGGCATCCAGCTGATCCCGGCCGCGCTCTACGAACTGGAAGTGCCGGTGGTGGCCGCGGTCAACGGTCCGGCCATCGGCGCCGGGCTCGACCTGGCGTGCATGTGCGACGTGCGCATCGCCTCTGAACGCGCGCTGTTCGCCGAAAGCTTCGTCAAGCTGGGCATCGTGCCCGGCGATGGTGGCGCATGGCTGTTGCCGCGCATCGTGGGCATGGCCCGCGCCAGCCTGATGACGCTGACCGGCGATACGATCAATGCCGCAAAGGCCCTGGAATACGGGCTGGTGAGCGAAGTGGTCGCGCCCGATCGCGTGCTGGAGCGCAGCCTTGAAGTGGCCCATTCCATCGCCGCCAATCCCGGCCATGCCACCCGCATGGCCAAGCGCCTGCTGCGCGAGGGACAGGACATGAAGCTGGGGCCGCTGCTGGAACTTTCCGCCGCCTACCAGGCGCTTGCCCACCACACGGAAGACCATCACGAAGCGGTCGACGCCTTTCTCGGTCGCCGCGCGCCTGTCTATGGTGATCGATGACTGACCAGAATACGCCGCCCGCCGCCCATTCCGGCGGCCCCTTGGCGGGATTGCGGGTGCTCGACCTTTCGCGCGTCCTGGCCGGGCCCTGGTGCACCCAGATCCTGGGAGACCTGGGCGCCGAGGTGATCAAGGTGGAGCAGCCCGGCCAGGGTGACGACACCCGCCGCTGGGGCCCGCCTTTCCTGCCCGATGGCAGCGGCGATTCCGCCTATTACGTCTGCGCCAATCGCAACAAGCAGTCGATCGCCATCAACCTTGCCGATCCTGCGGGTGCGGAACTGATCCGCTCCATGGCACTCCAATGCGACGTGGTCGTGGAGAACTTTCGTGTCGACGGGCTGGCGAAATACGGGCTCGACTACGAAAGCCTGCGCGCGCTCAAGCCCGATCTGATCTACTGCTCGATCACCGGGTTCGGCCAGACCGGCCCGATGCGGGCGACCGGCGGCTATGACTTCCTGATCCAGGGCATGAGCGGGTTGATGAGCGTGACCGGCCTGCCCGACGGCGTGCCGGGCGCTGGCCCGATGAAAGTGGGCCTGCCAGTCTCCGATCTGCAGACCGGCCTTTACGCCAGCATCTCGATCCTGGCCGCGCTCAACCACCGCAACAACACCGGCGAAGGCCAGCATATCGACATCGCCCTGCTCGACACGCAAGTGGCGCTGCTGTCGAACCAGGCATCGAACTGGATGAACGGCGGCATGCAACCGCGCCGCCTGGGCAACCAGCATCCCAACACCGTGCCCTACCAGGACTTTTCCTGCGCCGACGGAGACATCCTGGTGGCACTGGGCAACGATCGCCAGTTCCGCCAGTTCGTGAACCTGATCGGATGCCCGGAACTGGCCGACGATCCGCGCTTTGCCGCAAGCTCGGGCCGCAGCGTCAACCGCGACGTGCTGATCCCGGCGATGCAGGAGGCCATCGGCCGCTGGAAGGCCGCCGATCTGATCGCGGCGATGCAGAACGTCGGCCTGCCCGGCGGCAAGGTCAACACGATCCCCGAAACGCTGGAACTGCCGCAGATTGCCGAGCGTGGCCTGATCCACGAGATGACACGCAGCGACGGCACGCCGGTGAAAGTCCTGGGCTTTCCCGCGCGCCTTTCGGCCACGCCGGCACGCTATGACCGGGCGCCGCCGCGCTCGGGCGAAGACACGCGCGCCGTGCTGCTCGAAACCTTCGGTCTGGATCAAGAACAATTCGAACGCCTGCTCGCTGACGGCGTTGTTGCGGAGACATTGTGATGCACGGGCAAAATCTCATCGACGGGCGCTGGTTCGATGGCGCCACCCCATTCACCACGGTTAATCCGTCAGACCTCGACGAGACGGTCGGCACCTATTCCAAAGTGGGCGAGGACGAAGTGCGCGAGGCGCTGGCCGTGGCACGCCGCGCCCAGCGCGACTGGGCAGGCCGCACCATGCAGTTCCGCACCGATGTGCTGCGCAAGGCTGGCGACCTGCTGATCGAGCGCAGCGCCGAGATCGGCAACCTGCTCTCGCGCGAGGAAGGCAAGACGCTGGCCGAAGGGATCGGCGAAACGATCCGTGCCGGCCAGTGCTTCCACTATGCCGCCGGCGATGTCGTGCGCGCGCAGGGCGAATACTATCACTCGATGCGCGAGCGCATGAACGTGCTTGTCACGCGCGAGCCGGTCGGCGTTGTCGCAGTCATCACGCCGTGGAACTTCCCGATTGCCCTGCCCGCGTGGAAAGTCGCGGGCGCGCTCGCCTATGGCAACTCCGTCGTGCTCAAGCCCAGCAGCTATGTGCCCGGCTGCGCCATCATGCTGGCGCGCGTGCTGGAAGACGCCGGCCTCCCCGCCGGGGTGTTCAATCTGGTGATGGGCGATGGGCGGGCCACGGGCAACGTCATGATCGACGAAGCCGATGCCCTCACCTTCACGGGCGGCACCGCCACGGGCCGCGCCGTCCTCACACGGGCCGCGCAGACGATGACCAAGTGCCAGCTCGAACTGGGCGGCAAGAACGCTCTGGTCGTGCTCGACGACGCCGATCTCGATCTTGCTGTAGACATCGCTGCCAATGGCGCCTGGATCCAGACCGGGCAGCGCTGCACCGGCACCGAGCGCCTGATCGTCACGCGCGGCGTTCACGACGCTTTCGTGGAGCGGATGACAGCGATGGCCAAGCAATATCGCGTCGGTCATGCGCTTGATGCCGATACCCAGATCGGTCCGGTCGCCAATCCGCAGCAGTTTTCCGAAAACCTCCAGTTCGTGCGCGATGCCGTGGCCGAAGGCGCGCAGATCGCGGCCGGCGGGGATGCCATTTCGGCGCGCACGCGCGGGCTCTACATGGCGCCCACGCTGCTTACCGGAACGCAAGGCCACTGGCGTTGCAACCAGGAGGAATCGTTCGGCCCGATCGCGGCAGTGATCCAGGTTGAGGATCTCGACGAAGCGATCGCCGTGGCCAACGCCTGCCCCTACAAGCTCTCTTCGGGCATCGCGACCACCAGCCTCAAGAATGCCGAGCGGTTCCGCCGCGAATCCCAGGCAGGCATGGTCATGATCAACGCGCCCACTGCCGGCCTTGAGTACCACGTGCCGCTCGGTGGCCGGGCACCGTCGGGCTATGGCCCGCGCGAGACCGGGGCAAGCACGGCCGAGTTCTTCACCGAAAGCAAGACCAGCTACATTCACCACGGCGCGGACTGAACCGCGCGCACGAGGAGAGGCGATCATGAAACCGAAAATCGGCTATATCGGCCTTGGCGCAATGGGGCTGCCGTTGGCGCGCCACCTGGTGACCAAGGGCTTTGACGTTACGGTCAACGATATCGACCAGTCGCGCGTGGCGAGCCTGGTGGCGCTGGGCGCCAAGGGTGCCGCCAGCGTGGCGGAGGCCGCACAGGGGGCCGATATCGTCGTCACCTGCCTGCCCGCAACGGCCCATGTCGAAGCCGTCGTACTGGGCCCCGATGGCGCGCTGGCGCACATGGCGCCCGGCAGCCTGCTGATGGATACCTCGACGATCGACGCCAATGGCACCGATCGCGTGGCCAAGGCTTGCGAAGCCAAGGGCATCGGCTTTGTCGACAGCCCGATCGGCCGTCTGGTGCTGCACGCCGAACGCGGGGAATCGCTGTTCATGGTGGGCGCGAGCGACGAGGACTTCGCCCGCGTCGAGCCGCTGCTCCAGGCCATGGGCAAGGACATCCTGCGCTGCGGCGGCCGGGGCATGGGCAGCCGCATGAAGCTGGTGAACAACTTCCTGCTGCTCACCATCGCGCAAGTCAGCGCCGAGGCGGTGGCGCTGGGCACCCGGCTCGGGCTCGACATCGAGACGATTCTCAAGGTCACGGGTTCGACCACGGCGCAGAACGGCCAGTTGCACACGCTGATGGTCAACAAGGTGCTCAAGGGCGATACGACGCCCGGCTTCACCATCGACCTGGCGTTCAAGGACATGACCCTGGCGATGACGGCAGCGGCCGAAAACCGCATGGGCCTGCCGGTGGGCGCTGCCGCCCACGCCGTCTATGGCGGCGCGCGCGCGATGCCCGAATTTGCCACCAAGGACTATTCGGCGCTGCTCGAATGGGCCTGCCGCAACGCCGGGATCGAAGCGCCGCGCACCGAATAAGCTGCATTCATGCAATAGAAGAAAAAAGCGCGTCCCGATGAAGATCGGGGCGCGCTTTTTCGCATCCAGTCAGACTTTTTCTTGGCGCAAAATCAGTCGCGCGCAATCTGGCGCGCGAGGTCGGGCATGACCGGGTCCATCTGGTCGCGCAGGAAAGCGACCCGCCCGCCGATGATCTGCTCGCTCATTTCCGGCTGGCTGTGCACCCAGAACTTGTTTTCGGCCATCTGCTCCAGGAACAGCTTGCACCCTTCGTCCAGATCCATGCCGTAATCACGCATCATCGCGAACATCGCGGCGCGGTGTCCTTGCGACTGGTCGGGTTCCCCGGCACTGTTCTCGGCATTGAAGATGTTGGTGCGCATCATGCCCGGCACGATCGCCGAGACGTGGATCGGCAGTTCCTTCAGTTCCATCTCGAGATAGAGGCATTCGCTGAACGCCTGCACCGCATGCTTGGTCACGGTATAGGCGGTCTGCCCCGGCATCTGGCCGAACGCGCCGACCGACGACAGGTTGCCGATCCACGCTTCCTGGCCGCTCGCGATCATGCGCGGGACGAATGCGCGCACGCCGTGAATCACGCCATGAACGTTGATGTTGAGCGTGGCTTCCCAGCGCGACGCGGGAATTTCCCAGGTATAACCGACCGTCTCGATGCCGGCGTTGTTGATCAGCAGGCGCACCGCATCGTGGCGCGAAAACACCCGCTCGGCCAGCGCGTCGAGCTGTTCGGGCGCCGATACGTCGACCACTTCGACTTCGGCCTTGCCGCCTGCGGCGATGATCTCGTCAGCCGTGCCCTGCGCGGCGGCGGCATTCACGTCTGCCACCACCACGGTCATGCCGAGGGCGCCGGCCCGCCGGGCAAGACCCGCGCCGATACCAGACCCTGCACCCGTGATAACGGCCGTACCGCCGGAAAAAACCTCTTGATCGCGCGCCATGTCGCCAGTCCTCAATGTGCAAAACAGGTTTGAAGGAAACGGGTGGCATCGCCCAGTGCGGTCCGCGCGCCGGGCAGGAAGCCCACCCACGAGACAAAGCCGTGAACCATGCCGGAATAGCGGCGCACGGTGACGAGATTGCCCGCCAGGACCAGCTTGACCGCATAGCGTTCGGCATCGTCGCGCGTGGGATCGCATTCGGCCGTGCCGACGTAGTGCGGCGGCAATCCGCCCAGATCGGCGGCACGAACGGGCGATGCGCGGTAATCGTCGGCCTGGGCCGGATCGGTCAGGTACTGCTCCCAGAACCAGTCCACATCGTCGCGGCGCAGGATCGGGCCATCGGCAAATTCTTCGGCCGCAGGGGTATCGTGCGTGGGATAAGTGCACGAGCCATAGAAGTTGACCACGCCGCACAGGGCCGGGCCGCCGCGATCGCGCGCCATGAGAGCAAGCGCGCTGGCATAGTTGCCACCCGCGCTGTCACCGGCCAGGGCAATGCGCGCCGGATCACCGTCGATCGACGCGCCATTGGCGGCAATCCACTGCAGCGCGGCATAGCAATCCTCCGGCCCTGCCGGAAACGGATGCTCGGGCGCCAGGCGATAGTCGACCGAGACGACCACTGTCTGACCCCATGCGCAGAGCGCGCGGGCAATCATGTCCTGCGTGTCGAGATCGCCGACGACGTACCCGCCGCCATGCATGTACAGCGTCATCGGCCAGGGGCCGGTCCCGTCGGGCCAGTAGACGCGCAAGGGGATCGGGCCATCCGGTCCGTCGATCGTGCGGTCTTCGGTGCGCGCCACGGGCGCATCGCTGGCGGGCGGGATGGCAATCGAACTGTCGCGCACCGATTGGCGCAGGATATCCAGAGGCACATGGCGGACGCCGGGCCACTCGGGCATGGAAGCCAGCATCGCGGCGATTTGCGGATCAATGGGCATTGCCCCAGCTCTCCCGTTGAATAATTAGTGTTTACTCACTTCTATATGCCCGACCAGTCGAGTCAATCCGCTTCGGGCGTTGTTCGCCACATTGACATGCGTGCAAACCAAAGTGAGTAGGCGTTTATGACAAGAAAGCGCATTATCGGCACGGAGCGCCGCGCCCAGATCGTATCGGCAGCGCGCAAGGTGTTTTCGCGCCATGGCTACGACGGCGCAAAAACGCTGCAGATCGCGCGGGAAGCCAATATTTCCGAAGCGCTGGTCTATCGCCATTTTCCCTCCAAGCTGGCGCTTTATCGCGCAGTCCTGCGCCAGGTCTTTTCCGAGCAGGACGAACGCTGGCGCGAGCAGGGCATCCAGACGCCGGGGACAATGGGGCTGGTGCAGGCGATCCACGGCTTCATTGCCGCCTCGGTGGCGGATTCGACCAACCCGGACCGCCTCGATACGCATCGCCTCACGCTGGCCAGCCTGGCGGGCGATGGCTCCTATGCCAGCCTGATCTACCGCCGTTCGCAACGGCGCAATGCCACCGTGATGAACAATGCCTATGCCGGTGCGCGCGCCGATGGCGGGCTCACAGGCGAAAGGCTGGACGTTTCGGCTGCGGCGATGTTTGTCGAGCATATCGGCTTGATGCTGGCCGCGATCGGCGCCTTGCCGCCGGCGGCCCAGCCTTATGGCATCGTTGGCGAGGATCTGGTCAGGCAGGCCACCTGGTTCTGCCTGCGTGGCATCGGCATGACCGATGCCACCATTCAGGCCCACCTGGACGCCCTGCCAGACCCGGCAGCGCTGGATCAGTGAGCCAGTAGCTGCACGTTCTCCGACAGGGCCCCTTCGGGGTCCGTGGCAAAGACCACGCGCACGCCGTGGTCCGTTTCCTCGCGGATCGGGCCAACCAGCTTGCCACCGTTCGCCTCGATCTTTGCCACCAGCGCATCGAGATCGTCGACGGTGAAGCCAAGGATCACCTGCTGGTCGCGCGGCGCGGGACGGTCGACGAAATTGAACATGACCAGCGTGCCCTTGGTCCAGTCGCCACCGGGCGCGAGGATAACCTCGCGAAACGCTTCGCCATCGGTGGTTCCGGCCACGCGCTGGACAAGGCCCAGGCCATAGACGCCCGAATAGTAAGTCGCCATGGCTTCTTCATCGCGGCAGATGAGCTTGGAAAACATCGATAGCGCAGTCATGTCCGTCTCCTCTTGAAGCAAAAAATTACCGCCGGATATGACTCCGGCGGTAAGGCTTGCTGTCTGCTCGCTGGAGGGTGTTACCAGCGATGCGACAGCGTCACACCGAATTCGCGGGGATTGGTCACGTTGACCCCGCGGTACCCTGAATCAATCACACCGCCCAGGATGGTATTGAACTGGCCGGTGCCCTGGCCGCGGTTGGTGATGCGCTTCTGGTTGAGCAGGTTGCGCACAAAGCCCGAAAGCTCCCACTTCGCGTCCTCGGCGCGAACCCCCACGAAGAGGTTGAGGTTTTCGCGGTTCTGGTAGTGGTAATCCACGCGCTCTGAGTAGAAGCCGGGCGTATAGACGAACAACGCCTGGATATAGGGCGTCACGCCAGCCGACTCGATCGGGAAACGCAGTTCCGTATTGGCCGTCAGGCTGAAGTCCGGCGTTTCGGAAACGCGGCCATTGCTCTTGCAATAGCTGACGTTGCCCGGCCCCCGAACGAAGAAGTTGCCGTTTGCATCAAGCGTGTTGCAAGGCACCATCGCGTTCTTGAAGCGCGCGCGGGTGTAGGACGCGGCAACGTTGAAATCCCAGTCGCGCATCGGCTTCACGCCGATCTGGGCTTCGACACCCTTGATCGTCGCATCGCCATTGTAGTTGAACGCGAACTGGGCGTTCTGCGGCTGCGCGTCCGGCGCGTCATAGTAGATCGCGTCGAAGCGGCTGATATAATTGTTGATCTTCTGGTAGAAGGCCGAAACCGAGTAGGTCACCGCGCGGTCAAAGGCCGTGCCCTTGAAGCCCGCTTCGATGCTGTCGGTCTGCTCCGGCTGGGTCTGCACCAGATCGTTGCTGATCCCTGCCGGGGTGGCAACGCCGGTGGTGCCCATGCGATAGGCATGGCCGTACGAAACATAGAAGTTGGTCTGAGGGCTGAGGCGCACGTCAACGGTCACGCCGCCGGTCACCGGCTTGTGGACATTGCGCTGCAACTCAGGAGGGATGATCTCGGTCGGGGGCTGGGTGACATCGCCCGAGAGGCTCAACTGCGTGGTCTGGATATTCTTGAGGATCGAATAGCGCAAGCCAGCCTCGATCCGCACCGGCCCTGCGATGTAACCGAGGTTGCCATTGAACGACCAGGTCGTCGACTGCACCGGCACGTTGGTGAAGCTGGCTACCTGGAACAGGTTGGGCGTGGTCGAACCAAATACCAGCGCATCGGGAGCAGCCTGCGTAAGCAACTGGCTGCCATCCTGGTGCACTGTGGTCGTGCCGGTTTGGCGGTAGTAGAATGCGCCCACGCCCCAGGTGAGGCCCGAACGGTTGGTCGATGCCCAGCGCAGTTCTGCCGTGTTGACGTTATACGGCATCACCACGTCGGAAAACATCACATAGCCCGGCAGCGCATTGGCCGCATCGAGATCGCGCGAGATCTTCAGCTTGGAATACTGATGCGCGCCCACGAACGAGATGCGCGAGTTCGCCAGCGACCAGTCGGCCGTCAGGTTAAGCAGATGCGTGTCGTTGATGCTGCGGAAGATGCCGTCCTGCACCGCGGCATAGTCCGACGCTGTCAACGGCGGACCGGAACGAACGGTCGTGTCGGGAATGTTGGTGTCGGGGATGTTGTACGGCGTGTTGCCGGTGCCCACCACCTGCTGCAGCTGGCGGTTATCGGCCGTCAGGTACTGGTACGTCAGGTTGACGTTGACGTCGCTGTTCGGCTTCCAGCCCAGCGTGACACGACCGCTTTCGGTCCGGCTGCGCGAGCGCAGGCCATTGGTAACGTCGGTCACGTGGTTGATGCGGTTGCCATCGACCAGGCCAGCCACGCGCAGGGCCAGCTTGTCCTGAATGATCGGCAGCGACACGCCACCCTGGACGTTGAAGCCGCCGCGATCGGTAGCCGTCGCCTGGACTTCACCCTCGACAGTGTCGAACTTGGGCTTGCGGGTGGTGATGGTGATCGAACCGGCCGGCGCGGACAGACCGCGCAGCAGGCCCTGCGGGCCACGCAGGATTTCGATCTGCTGGATGTCGTAGATCGCGGTGAAGACGGTCTGCGCGTCGGCAGGCGCTTCGTTGTAATAGATCTGCACCGCCGGGCTGGTGCCCTGGTCGGGGTTGAACGAGATCCCGCGCAGCGTGGTGGTGTTGCTGCGGCCGTCGGCGTTGGACAGTTGCAGGCCCGGGGCCAACTGCGACACGTCCTTCACGTCGAAGATCTTGAACTTCTGCAAGTCCTGCCCGGTCGCGACGTTGATCGCCATCGGCACTTCCTGCAGCTTCTGCGATTGCCGCGTTGCCGTCACAATGATTTCATTGGAAGCGACGGGGGCGGGCGACGACGCCTCGGTGCCGGCAGTGGCCTGCGCCACCTCGTCAGCACGCGCCACCGCGGGAAGCGAGATCAGGGCGATCCCGCTACAAAGCCGGGCGGCGTGCAAGCGCGTAAAAGAACGCATTATTTCCTCTCCTCGATGATCAATTCGGGCCGCAGGCTGCTGCAGCCGTCACAGGTGAGCCAGGCCGCGACCCAGCGGGTTCGCGTCTTCGCTGTTCGAATTGCCTGATTGCGCCACGGACTCCTCCCCATTCATCGATTCGCTCGATTTTGATTTATAAGTTAGTGGCCACTTATATGACCGCTCTACTTTCGTCCAACAGTTTCAATGATTATATTGGAAATTTTTCAGACAGACGCAAGCACGTTCTGCTCATGCTTGCGCAAAAACAGTCAAAACCAATCATTTTTCCGGGCAAACCCGGTGCTTACTGACAGCGCTGACCATTGCGCCTGGAAGCCCAGGCCACGGCCTGCTCCAGCATCTGGACCACTTCCGGGTCGCTATAGCGTTCGGGCCGGTGCCCAATGGCTGAATAGAAGCTGCGGCCGGCGTGCCGGGGGCCGATGCAGCGGGTCCAGGCGATCGGATGATCGCCCATCACCAGGTTCTGTCCCCCGAAACTGCCCGGCTTGTAGCTGGATTCGTCCAGCGTCGCGATCACATGCGATCCTGACGCACGCGGGCTGGTCTTGAACGAATACCACTCCTCGTTGGCCGTCCACGAGGCGGGCAAGCCACGGGCGATCGGATGGCTGGGATCATCGATCACCACCCGCGCGGTCTGGAACTGGGGCGAAATGGGATGGCCGGCAAAGCGCGCACCGATCAGCGTGTCGACGTACCAGTCCCAGAAATAGACCGGATCGCCCGCCGAGCCATGAATGCCGACAAACCCGCCGCCATGGTCGACATAGGCCTGGAATGCGGCGCGCTGCCGCAGCGTGAGCACGTCGCCGCTGATATTGTTCCAGATCACCACGTCGAACTTGCGCAGCACGG
>Ga0207658_10000368_pt1 | contig 44362 bp, 48 predicted proteins | sample KBSS33metaG_FD_184322 | JGI IMG/M metagenome (GOLD analysis project Ga0207658, IMG submission 184322) | Switchgrass rhizosphere microbial communities from Kellogg Biological Station, Michigan, USA - KBS S3-3 metaG (SPAdes) (version 2) | ecosystem: Host-associated > Plants > Roots > Rhizosphere...
GCGAGGAGGGAGCAGTGTTGATGCATTGTGACCGACGAGCAACGTAGCGATGGGCCAAAAGGGGCCCGCCCCTTCGGGGTTGTGTCTGGAAGCCCGCTGGGGGCGTCGGAACGCTTGCGCGGGAGCTCCCAGCCCGTGCTGCGCGTTCCTCCTACCCAGCGAGCTTCCAGACACAATCACGGCGTTTCCATCTAACCGAAACAGGCTCTAGACGGCGCGGCGGCCGGTCACGAAATGGACGATGATCGCTATCACCGCGAGCACGAGGAGGATGTGGATCAGCCCGCCGGCGACGTGGAAAGCGAAGAAGCCGCCGAGCCAGAGCACGACGAGGATGAGCGCGACAATTCCGAACATGGCATTCTCCCTGCGAATGACGTGGCGAGATGCCGCGCCGTCTTTTGGTTGCAGCAGATGAACGCGCGATCGGAGGCGCGGGTCCGATCATTGCCAAATTGTTTCCGGCAGGGCGGCGACGATCGCATGCGCCAATAAAAGGAGGCGACGTCCCGTTGGACGCCGCCCCTTTTCATCTCGGACGATCGCGATCAACCGGCGCGACGTGCGCCACGATTGATGCAGCGATCGACGATTTTGCGCGAACATGTCGGCGGGTTGTTGGCGATAACCGCACTGCCACTGGCGCCGGCGCTGACCGCCGCTACCGAATTGCCGGCGGTCGGCGTACCGGCGTTGACGGTCGCGCTGCCATCGATGCTCGGCGACGCGTTGGCGACGATGCCGTCGCTGGTGGCGTTGGTCGTCGCCGACATATCGGTATTGGCCGATGCCGCGCCCGCGCCTGCCGGCGTATTGACGCCGCTATTGGCGATCGCGGCCGTGCCGCTGGCGCCCGCGCTGACCGATGCGGGCGAATTGCCCGATACCGGGGTGCCGGGATTGACCGTCGCCGCAACAGTGCCGCCAACCTGCGCCATTGCGGCGGTGGAGGTGGCGAACGCCAGGACGATCGCGATTTTGCTTGCTGTCTTCATGATCTTCTCCTTCGTGGAATATTTTCTGTTGCCTGGTGAAACCCGTGGGAGCTGCCGAAGGTCCCTTCGTTACGGGTCCGTTGCGGGTTGCCGTTATCGCTTGGCGCGCGCTGCGCGCGGCCACCAATATGATGCTCGCCAGCTGTGCATTTTCTTTGAGAGAAGAGGACGAGATCACGCCGCTGCGGCGATGGCTTCGCGGACCCGGCTGACGGCGAGATCGAGCGGCGCGCTCTCCCCCATCAAAGCGAAGCTGCCATTGAGCGCAAAGATGCAATGGCCGTGGACTGTCGCGATCAGCGATCGGGCCAGACGAGGGGCAGCGTCGCGGGCGGACGGCGGCAGTGCGGCCGCGACTTCGGCGACGACGATATCGGTCAGTTCGGAGCGCTGGGCGGCGAACTCGTCGGGCAGCGTTTCATAGGGCGCCAGCCGGTGATCGTAGATCGCGGTCCAGATATTCGGATTGTCGCGGGCGAAAGCAAAATAGGCCTCGACCAGCGCAGCGATACGATCGTCCTCAGCATCGGCCAGCCGATCGCGAAGATAGCGAGCCCAAAGCTGAAAAGTGCGGCTGTTGATCGCGAGGATCAGCCGGTCATAGCTTCCGAAGACATTGTAAATCGTGCCGATCGAATAGCCGATCCGCTTCGCCACCTCGCGCGCGGAGAAATGCGCGAAGCCCGCTTCAGCCATGTGGCGATGGCCTTGCGAGACGATGAGCTCCTGCAGTTCGGAACGGCTATGATCGGAGCGTCTGCCCATGAATATCGTATATGATTTTAAATGATCACTGTCTAATTCTTTTATTGAACAGTGATAATTTATGCGATACCGACGCCTGTATCGGAGTGGAGGGATTATGCTCGTCGCTGTCTTGCTGATCGGTCTGCTCGTGGCGGTGGTGCAACTCTGGAACAGGATGTCGGCGCTGCGCGAGCAGGTCGAGATGCTCGAAGCGCGCATCGATATGGCCGCGACGCTGGCCGCCGACAGCAGGCGCCCCGGCGCGCGAGATATCGTGGCGATGTCGGTACCACGGGCCGGCCAACGCGCGATCATCGTCGATCCCGACCCTGTACCGGAAAACTCGCCACCCGTTGCTCTCATGCCGGAGCCCCGACAGGTCGCGCCGGAAGCGCCGATTGCGCCGCAGGCCCCGGCCGAATGGATTGGCACAGCAGCCCTTCATACCGAAGATGAACGCCCGCCCGCGCGCGCCGGCTTCGAGGAGCTGTTCGGCCGCAAGCTGCCGATCTGGGGCGGCGGCATCACGCTTGCCGTCGCAGGCATGCTCATCGTTAAATATTCTATCGACGCCGGGCTGCTTCCGCCCATCGTGCGCGTCGTCATGGGCCTGTTGTTCGGCACGGCGCTGATCGGGGGCGCGGAGGCAGCGCTGCGCTTCGCCGATAAGGTCGGCGACGTCCGGGTGCGCCAGTCGCTCGCCGGTGCCGGCCTCGCGAGCCTCTACGCCAGCGTCCTCGTCGCGGCCAATCTCTATCATCTGATCGGGTCGATCACGGCGTTCGCCGGGTTGGCGGCGATCACGGCACTCGCCCTCGGCCTGTCGCTGCGCTTCGGCACGCCGAGCGCATTGCTCGGTCTCATCGGCGGACTCGCTGCCCCGGCGCTGGTCGGATCGAACGATCCAAACATACCGCTGCTGGCGATCTATCTGGCGGTCGCTGTCGGCGGATTATGCGCGGTATCGCGCAGTCAGCGGTGGCTCTGGCTCGGCATCTCGGCGCTGGTCGGCGGTTTCGGCTGGGGCGTGCTGCTCGTACTCGGCGGCGCGCTGAACAGCGTCGGTTCGCTGGCCGTGGGCACCTATCTGCTGATACTGGGCATCGTCTTCCCGATCGTCTTCTTCGTCGACGGCAATCGCATGCTGATCCGCCTCGCAGGCAGCGGCATCGCGGCGCTGCAGATCGCGATGCTTGTCGCGCATGGCGGGTTCACGCTGCTCGACTGGGGTCTGTTCGGTCTGATCTCGCTCGCGATCATGTGGCTTTCGCGGCGTGAACCGGCAATGGCGCGGCTGCCGGTCCTCGGCCTTGCGATCATGGTCCTGCTGCTGACGGCCTGGCCGCACCCGTCGTTGCGCGATTTCGCGATCGTACTGACCGGTGGTGCGATCCTCTATGCGCTGCCCTTGCTGCAGCGTGTGTGGCGCGACGGCGCGAACGAGATCGAGGCCGCGCAGGTTGCCGCGGTCGCGCTGGCCGGACTGGCGCTGCCGCTGCTCCATTTCCACACGCCGTTGAGCGACGACAGGCTGTTCGCTGCATTAGGCTGCGTCGCTGCGCTGCTGCCGGCGGCAGCAGCGATGCTCGGCTGGCGGACGGCAGCGCGGCATGTTGATGCGCGCTTCGCGATCCTCGTGACGACGAGCACAGCTTTATTCGCCGCAGCGCTGATGCTCGGCCTGCCAGCATGGGCATCGGCACCCGCGATCGGAGGCCTGGCTGCAGGACAGCTGCTGCTGGCGTTGCGGGCGCATGATAAGCGCGTCGAATATACCGCGTGGAGTTTCGGCCTGCTCGCGCTGCTGGTGCTGACGGCCAACCCCGATTTCGGCGACGAATTGCAACGCGCGGCCGGCCTCGATCAACCCCGCGACCTGACGACCGCCGTGATCGCGTTGGGCGGTCTGGCGGGCAGCGCGGCGCTGTTCGCCTGGCGTGCGAAGCTCCGTCCTGCCGCGCAAGTGGCGCAAGCAATTGCGGCAGTGCTCGCTTATGGCACCATCGCGCAGTTCGCGCCGATCGCCACGCTGCCACTGTTGCCCGCGCTTGCGCTGACCGGAATGGCGCTATGGAGCAGGCCCCTGCCGCACGGCCGCCTTCTCCCGGCAATGGCGGCGCTGCTGGGCGTATCGATACTCTGGGCGACCTGGCCGCTCGCGCAATGGGCCGTCACTGCGGCCTTGTCGACCTTGGGAGTGCCAGTGCTGCTGCCGTCGCTGCCGCGTCTTGTCGATGCCAGTCTGCGGCTGGCCGGCCCGGCGATCCTGCTCGTCGCGAGCGTGAACATCGCGGGCAGGCAACTCGATATTCTCTCGCAGCGCGCGATTGGCATCATTGCGGCGATCTTCGGCGTGATGGCGCTGCATATCGCCTACAAGCATGGCTTCGCGCTGCACGATCAAATGGATTTCACGGGTCGCGGCTTTGCAGAGCGGACGCTGTGGGAAGCATTGCTATTCGCCATCGCCATCGTCGCATGGCGGCTCGCCCGCAGGCCGCTCGCACTGGCGATCGGCACGGCAGGTACCGCGCATTTCATCGGCTATTCGCTCCTGCTCCACAACCCGCTGTGGGCGGATCAGGCGGTGGGCGGCTGGCCGATCTTCAACTGGCTGCTGCCGGCCTATGCGCTGCCCTTGCTGCTGCTATGGCTGGTGGCGCGCGCCGATCCCGATCGCACGGTACGCTTCGATCGGGTCCGGTCGATCGCGCAGATGATCCTGATCCTGCTGTTCGTCGCATCGTCGCTGCGCCAGATGTTCCACGGAACGCTGCTGTCGCTGCCGGGCGTCACACCGGCGGAGGATATCGCGCGATCACTGCTGGCGGTGGTCGCGGCGCTGGGCTTCCTCGGCTGGGGGATCAGGCGCAGGACGCGCGACTGGCGCATCGCATCGCTGGTGCTGATGCTGGCCGCGGTGGGCAAGGTATTCCTGCTCGATGCGGCGGGCCTCGACGGCCTTGCCCGCATCGCATCTTTCGTCGCCCTGGGGCTCAGTCTGATCGGGATCGGCTGGCTCTACAGCCGTTTCCTGCGACCGGAACTGATCGAGCCCCGTTGACCTTTTGTTACGGGGCCGGTGCCGATCATGATCTTCGGCGCACGGGTGGCGCGGATGATGGATCCGGCCGTGTCGATAGCGCAAGCGCAACGCGCGGCTCGGCCCGCCGTGACGTAACGATGCGCCCTATTGCAGGAACGGCGTCAGCCGCAGCGGCGCGATATCGAGCCACAGATAGGCGGGGTCGAATTCCGCGACACGGGCGAGTGCGGGAAGATCGTGGATGACGACCGCCTGCCCCCTGATCGTGACAAGGCCATCATTGCGCAGATCGCGCAGCATCCGATTGACGTGCACCGATGTCATGCCGATCGCATCGGCCAAATGCCCTTGGGTGATCGGAAAGTCGAATCGGCCGTCGGGCTTCAGACCTGCCGTCGCATAACGCCACGCCATTTCGCACAGGAGATGGGCAACGCTGGCCCGCGCATTGCGTCGGCCGATACTGAACAGCCACTGGGTGGCGATATCGGCGTCGACCGTGCAATCACGCCAGAACGCCTCGGCGATGCCCGGAAAACGGCCGACCAGATCGGCGATCTGGGCATGTGGCACCTGCAGGATCCTCGTCGGCGTCAGCGCGTGGAGCGCGGCGCGCGCCTTTGGCAGCACCGCCGAATGGAGATCGGGCATGTCGCCCGCGATATACAATGCCGAAATCTGTCGCGATCCGTCCCGCGCCTGGCCGAACCGGCCGACCAGCCCCTCGACGATCAGGCACGCCTGACTGAGATGCTGGCCGGGCGCGACGAAATCGCGATGGGCGGGGACTTCGCGCACCGTCCCGTCCATGGCCATCAGCGCCGACAGCTCGGCAGACGCAAGCAGCGTGCGCCTCTGCAGGCGGCGAATGAAAGGGGCGATAATATCCTGCGAAGACATGAACATTCCCGAACATGAAGCGGGAGCGCAAATCATCTCTCAGCCAACGCAAATGGCGTCGATATCAACCCTTAACATGAAACGATCGATATCCCTCATGAAACCATTCACGTGTGTGAAGCAATTTCCTATTTACAGACGTAACCAACTTTTAGAATATGGGGATGGGAGATGCAGCGGGAGAAAAACCGTGCACAACAGGGATGCTTGTTACTATGACGCAAGGGCCGCTCGCGAGCGCGCTCTTGCCACAACGGCCGCGCCATGGATCGTCCACCGCCATATCGAGGCGGCGGAGACATTCGAGAAGCGCGCCGCCAGGCTGCGATCCAGTCAAGCCGCACATCAGCAGCTGTCGGAGTTGAACGCGGGCTGACGGCGTTCGCGTCCACGCCTTTCATGCTTTCAATGATGGCCGGCGGACTTCATGGTCTGCTCAAGGCGCCGCAGCGTGCAGGGCTTGTGAATATGGGGGCCAGGCGGCATCGGGCCATCGGTATATCCGGTCATGTAAACCACATTCAGCCCTGGATGGTCGGCCTGCGCCCGTCGCGCCAGCGAAAATCCGGTCATGCCGGGCATTCTTATATCGGTCATCATGAGATCGACATGCCGGCCGCAATTGCGCAGCCGTTCGAGCGCGGACTCGCCATCCTCCGCTTCGATAACGTCATGACCCAGCTCGCGGATCATATTGCTGGTGACCCGCCGGACCAGGTCGTCATCATCCACACACAATACCAACATCGGCTAGCTCCTTGGTAACAGGACAACGGCCGATGATCGGATATGTGCCCGTCCCTAGTATTTACCCTTAGAGCGGCTCTAGCCGCCGGGCCGGCTATGCCCGCTGTCATCGACGCGCTGGCCGCCGCCGAGCGCAGTGTAGAGGCCGACGGCGTTCTGCAGCTCGACTGCGCGCAGCTGGAGGAGTTGCTGCCCGGCCGAGAACAGGTTGCGTTCGGCATCGAGTACTTCGAGGTAGATGGCGATGCCATTATCGTAGCGCAGCCGCGCGGTGCGCGCGAGGCGGCGCTGAGCCTCGACGGTGCGGGTCTGCGCGACGATCTGTTCGGCATAGCGCTGGCGGCCGATCAGCCCGTCGGCGACCTGTTGAAACGCGCCCTGCACCGCGCGCTGATAAGCGGCGACGAGTTCGTCGGCCTGCGCCTTGCTCAGCTTGAGCTGCGCCGAACGGCGGCCCCAGTCGAAGATCGGCAGCCCGAGCGCGCCGCCATAGCTCCACGCCTGATTGCGATCCTTGAACAGATCGCCCAGCGCGGTCGAGGCGAAGCCGAAGCTGCCGGTCAGCGAGATCGACGGGAAGAAGGCCGCGCGCGCCGCGCCGATATCGGCATTTGCGGCGCGCAGGCCATGTTCGGCCTGGAGGATATCGGGCCGGCTGGCGAGCAGATCGGACGGCAAGCCCGGATCGATGGTTCGCACCTGATTCGCCAATGGCGCTTCGGGCGGCAGCGGACCGGTGACGGGCCCGCCGACGAGCACATCGAGCAGGTTGCGCGCCTGCTCCATCGTGCGCCGGATATCCGCGAGTTCGGTCTGCGCCTGGGTGAGCAGCAGCACCGCCTGATCATGATCGACCGTCGATGTGACGCCGGCATCGAGCCGCAGCAGCGCGATACGGACACCTTCCCGCCGTCCTTCCAAGCTGCGCTCGGCCAATATCGTCCGCTCTTCGCTGGCGCGGATATCGAAATAGGCAGCGGCTACCTGAGCGATCAGCGACAGGCGGAACGCGCGCGCGCCCTCGACCGAGGCCAGATAGCGCTGGCGATCGGCCTCGGCGAGATTGCGGACCCGGCCCCATAGATCGAGCTCGAACTCGACATGGCGTCGCAGTTTGTCGCGGATCGAGCCGACGATCCGGGCCTGTTTCGCGATTTCCTGCGCCGGCAGAGCATCCTCGTGTCGTTTCATACGCCCGCCGTCCTCCGCATGGATGAGACACGGATCGAGTCGCTGATCGCGTCGATCATCGGCAAGATCAACGAACTCTTCCTGGCGGTTACGGCGACGGCAGTTCGTTTCGGTCAGGTAAACCCGACATTCGGCGTCGCGGATCTGGAACTCGTCATCAAGATGGTGGCGGGGGCGACCAAGACCTCCAGCGTCTCGCCAGAGGACGCGATCGAGCGCGCGCTCGACCTGATCATCGAAGGGCTGCGCCCGCGCTGAGCGCGAAGCGCAGTGCCTGCCGCTACCTGCATATGCCGCAGGTCATGCGGTCTTGAGCACATCCTTCAGCGCGCTATGGCATTGCGCGATCTCTTCGTCGAAGCCGACACAGATCCGGTTCCATTGATCATATTGTGGAAAACCGCGCTGGACGACCAGGATGTTGCGCGCCTTCATCTTCGCCACGAAGTCCCTGGTCGGCATATTCGTCTTCAGATAGATGAAGTTCGCCGCAGAATTGGGGGCATAAGTCGCGCCCAGCGCATCCGCCATCGCGATCAGCTTCTCGCGTCCGCGCTTGAGCCGCACCTTCATTGCAGCAAGGTTCGCGGTGTCGGCAAGGCTGGCGGTCGCCGCGACGATCGCGAGCCGGGGCAGGCCGCCGCTCGACAGCGTGCCGCGCACCTTGCCCGCGAGCGCCGCCGGCATGATCGCATAGCCGCAGCGCGCCGCCGCCAGCCCGTGCATCTTGGAGAAGGTCCGGCAGACGATGACATTCTGCCCGGCGCGGACCAGATCGATCATCGACGAATGCGGATAATCGTCGGTCATGTCGATATAGGCTTCGTCGACGAACACCCAGGTCTTCTTGGCCGCCTCGCGCACGAAGCCGCGCATCTTGTCGGTCGGCACGACCGTGCCGGTCGGGTTGTTGGGATTGCAGATATAGATGCCGCAGGTGTTGGCGCTGACCTTCGACAGCATCGCATCGACGTCGTAGCGCAGCTGATCGTCGAATGGCACGTGGACCACTTTGCCGCCGCGCGCCTCGACCGCCTTGTACTGCACTTCGAACGTCGCGGGCGCGGTGATCAGTTCGCCGCCCGGCATCTGCGTCGCGAAATAATCGCCGAGCGTGCGCAGGATCGGGCTCGATCCGGTGCCGATCACGACCATGTCGGGGCTCACCCGCTCCTGCGCGGCGATCGCCTCGGCCAGATGGCGGGTCTCCGGGCTGGCATAGCGGTTCACCCGGGTCAGATGATCGAGCATCGCCTGCTTCGCCGCGGCCGACGGCCCCCACGGATTCTCGTTGAGCGACAGATTGGCGAGCGGCATCGCGCCGCTGGTCGGCGCTGCCGCGATGGCTGCGGACGATGCGGCAAGCGCCACGGTCGAGAGACCCGCCAGCTCGAAAAAGCGGCGGCGGTCGAGCATATTGGCGGAAGGCGTTTCGGGCTGCATCTTCACCTCGCTTCTGAAAGAATATGGAAAAAGGGCGACGCTGGGGCACGGACGCGGCAGGCTGACCGCGCCTGTTTGACTGGCTTATTAGCTATTTCAATTAGCTATCTTAAACCGGAAAATGTCAAGCGGTCCCAACCGACGGGCCGCGCGACAATGGCCGGCAAAAAATGCCGGACCAAAACACAAAATCATTTGAGGCTCTGCTCGATCCGCGACGTCATCGGATGGAGGAGTACTGCATGGAGCCAGTGTCGAAAGCGCGCATCCGCGTGGAGTTGCTGAACAGGATCACGGAAATTTCCGGCGAGCGGGGCGGGCCGCTCGGGCTGCGCCTGGGCAGACTGACCTTTGACGAGAACCGCTCGGCGAGTGGATGCTCGTGGGACTTTCGCGAGCTAAAGGTATCGGCTGAGTATCGGTCGATCGTGATGTCGGCGATGGAATGTGTGCGGACACGCTTTCCGAAGGTCAAGTGTCCTCCAAGTCCCGTGCGTGCGCGTGCGATTCGTCGAACCGTTCGGCGCGTTCGCGCGCCCGGCGATCGGTCGATTTCATCGTCTTGAACCCGGCCTGACGTTTGCGCTTGCGGTGCAGCTTCTTCTCCTCCCGCTTCTTCAGCAGATATTCGCCGTAGACGAGAATGAACGGCGCGCCGACGGCAAGGGCCAACATGCCGCCGCTGACATCATGACCACTGATCTTCATATCGGCCCCCGTTCAGCACCAAAACCGATTGTGCAATCCCCAACCGCTGTACCGCAACAATGATGCGTTGGCTTGCCCTATTCAAGCCGCAGCGGAATCGTCCGTCGCCCGATCTAGAAAGCCAGCGCCTTCTGCGCGAGCGCATTGCAATCGGCGTCGGTGGCCATCGGCTCGGGCTTGTCGTCAATCGCACGGCCGATGCTTTTCAGGATCAGGCCCAGCTTGCCGCCTTTCGCCGCCGGCAGCATAATCGCGGGCGCCTTGATCGTGCCGCCGATCCCTATCGTGCCCTGCAGGCGCAGCGCGCTATTGCCTTTGGGTAAGCCTTGCGCTGCAAGATCGAGGCGTTCGCCATTCAGCAGGATACGCCCCTTGACGTCGGTACGGGCACGGCCGGTATCGATCAGCATCGGGTTCGCTATGGCCAGACCATTGGTTGCGTCGAGCCGCATCACGATGCAGCGCAGGCTCGCCTCCTTGTCCTTCGCGGCCAGCAGCCCCTTCACCAGATCCTGACCTAGCAGCTCTGCCGTGCGCGCAGGCAAAACACCGTCGCGCGCGACGATAGCGATATGCCCGGTCGAGCTGCCGATCGCGGCACGGATCGTGCGGCCGGGGCCGGCGAGCTTCATCCGCCCTGCCATCGCCCCGTCGATCCCCGCATCCGGCGCGAAGTCCATCAGCCGGCCGTCGCGCAGCCGCAGGTCGATCCGAAACATCGGCCGTCCGCCCGGCGCCATGCCGCGCTGATCGATCTCCACGCGCCCGACCATGCTGCCATGGATCAGCCCAAGGCGCAGATCGTCGATCGTCAGCCGGCTGCGATCGAGGCGCAGCGTGCCATCGAGCGACCGGAACGGCGAAGGACCCGGCCAGAGCAGCCGCGCGGCATGAAGCCGCAGCGTGCCATCGGTATTGCCCGACTCGTCGAGATCGATCGCGGTATCGGGAAACAGTCGCTTGCCCGCGCGCGCGCGTTTGGCCGCCGCGACGACATGGCCGCGTGCATCCGAGAGATCGTCGAAGTCGAACTGCTTTGCGCGGATAGTGCCGTCGATCAGGTGCCGGCCGTCGCGCTTTCGGATGGTGGCGTTGCCGGTGATATCCGATCGGCCGATCATGCCGCTGAGCGCGCTGATCCGCCAGTCGCGGCCATCGCGCCGCACCCGCGCCGAGAGCCGCACCGGCTGGGTCCTCGGCAGCCCGGCCTCGATGATCGCATCGATATAGCTGAGGTTGGTCGCGCGCGCCGTCACCCGCGCGTCGAGATGGGCGATGTCGAGTGCGCGGTCTGCGGTTGCCGTAACACGCAGATCGATCGCCGCGCCGCTGATCGCCGCCGTGAACGGCCAGCGGCCGTCGCCACCGATGGCCGGACCGCGAACATCGATCCGCACGGGCGCGTCGAGGAGCCGCCCCGTCCCCGTGATGCGCACGCCGGAGCCATTGACCTCCAGCGCGACATCCGCGCTGCGATCGCGCTTCGCATCCTGATAGACGACGCGGCTATGGGCGATCGTGAGCACGCCGAGATGGGGTGATCCGCCACCCTCACCTTCTGTCGTCGGCCCTTTGCGCCAGCTTTCACGACCATCCTTTGCCCGCACAAGCCGCAGCCCGAGGCCGTCGATCCGCACCACCTGCGGCCGGACATGCCCGATCAGCAGCGGCCACACGGGCAACGTCACATCCGCCCGCCGCAGCCGCGCGAGATCGCCGCCGCCGGCCCAGCGCGCCTGCGGAATGCGCAGATCGCCGATGCGCAGCGTCGGCGTGAAGCCGAAGCGATCGATCCGCTCGAGCGATCCGATCGTCACCGGCCGGCCGAAACTGGTGGACAGCCGCCGCGCTACGAAGCCGTCGAGCACGCCCCACGGAAAGGCGGCAACGCCGATGGCCAGCGGCAGCAATAGCGCAACGAGCACCAAACCGGTCCGGTTCAAGGTAGAGAGGTTCAAAATGCGCGGCCCAGATCGCTCGGGATTGCGGTATTGCAGGAGCGCAACCCGGACAGTCGAACGCGACAGCGGCGAGGGGAGTTCCCGAGGGGAGCGAAGACCATCACATGTCCCCCGAACAAGTCCGGGGTGACGATTGCTACAAGCCGCGCCTACCGCTCCTCCGCCGTCCAGCCGCCCCCCATCGCACGGTAAAGCGCGATGCTCGCGGTCAGACGGTCGAGCTGATTTTGCGCCAGCGCGAGCTCCGCCGCGAGCAGGCCGCGCTGCGCATCGAGCTGGGTCAGATAATCGGCATAGCCGGCCCGATAGCGGTTGGTGGCATGTTTGAGCACGGCCGCAAGCGCATCGCGTTGTGTGCGGACATGCTCCTGCTCGACGGCGAGGCGATCGAGATTGGAGAGCGCGGTCTCGGTTTCCTGAAACGCGGTCAGCACGGTGCCGCGATAGGCGAACGCCGCCTGATCGCGTTGCGCGGCCGCCGCATCGGCAGTGGCGCGTGCACGTCCGGCGTCGAAGATCGGCGCGAGGATCGAGCCGCCGATGCTGAACAGTTCGACGGGATCGCCAAGCCCGGTCGCGGCGAGCACGCCCGCCGATCCGGTCAGCGACACATTCGGCAGATAGCCCTTGCGCTGCGCGGCGAGGTTGCGGTCGCTGGCGGCCAGCAGCCGCTCGGACTGCGCGATATCGGGGCGGCGGCGGAGCAGATCGGACGGGAGGCCGGCAGGGACCGGCGGCACGAGCAGCCCGCCGAGCGCCACGCCCCGCGCGATCGCGCGGGGATTTTCGCCGAGCAATATGCTCAACGCATTCTCCTGCGCGGCGATGGCGCGCTCGGCCTGCGGCACGATCTGGGCGGTCGCCTCATATTCGGCTTGCGCCTGGGTGAATTCGAGATTGGACGTGTAGCCCGCCTGCGCCCGCGATTTGGCGAGGCGAAGCGCATCGGCGCGCGCGACCAGCGTATCCTTCGCCACCTGCAACCGAGCATCGAGCGCGCGCAGGGTGACATAGCCGCTCGCCGTTGCCGCCGCGACCGAAAGCGCTGTTGCGTCGCGCGCGTCCTCGCTCGCCAGATAGCGTTCGCGCGCAGCCCCGCGCAGATCGGCGAGCCGCCCGAACAGATCGATCTGCCAGGCGACTGTCGCCTGCGGCTCGATCGACGAACCGACCGATTCCGTTCCGAACGCGGTAAGCGTGCGGCTATGCGCGCCGGTCGCGCCCGCGCTGACGTTGGGAAAAAGCTGCGCGCGCGCCTGCCGCTCGGTCGCGGCGGCCTCACGGACGCGCGCGGCGGCGAGTGCGATGTCGTTGTTGTTGGCGAGTGCGCGCGCGACCAGCTTGTTCAGCGCGGGATCGCCATAGCCGCGCCACCAGCCGGCGGTGATCGGCGCGGTGCGCGGTGTTTCCGTGCGCCAGTCGGCGGCCGGCGCGACGCTCGCCTGCTTCGGTGCCGGCGGCTCGGCTATCATGCAGCCACCCAGCAACGACATCGCCGACAGCGCGGCTGCCATCATGACGACGCGCTTCATTGGCTGCTCGTATCGATCCGGGTTTCGACCGACATGCCCGGCCGCAATCGCGCGGCCAGCGCCTGATCGGGATCGACCGTGATCCGCACCGAGATGCGCTGCGCCACCTTGACGAAATTGCCGGTCGTATTGTCTGGCTTCAGCACCGCGAATTCCGATCCTGCGGCCGGCGCGAGGCTCTGGACATGGCCCTTCAGCGACTCGCCGCCCAGCGCGTCGACGGTGAAGGTGGCGCTCTGGCCGACCTTGATCTTCGCAGTCTGCGCTTCCTTGTAATTGGCCGTGACCCACAATGTCTTCGGCACGACGAACATCAGCTGTGTTCCCGCGACGACATAGGCGCCCAGCCGAACGCCGACCTCGCCGAGCTGCCCATCGGTCGGCGCACGGATGATCGTATTGGCGAGATCGATCTTCGCGAGCCGCAGCGCCGCCCGCGCGCCTTCGACGGCCGCCTGCAACGCACCGCGATTGACGCCCACCGAGACGACATCCTCGCTCGCGATCACCCGCGCCGCTTCCGCCTGATGCACAGCGGCCTGCGCCGCACGCAGCGCCGCGCGCGTCTGATCGCGTTCGCGCAGCGAGATCGAGCCTTCGGCGACGAGTTCGTCGACCCGGTGCATATCGGCCTGCGCGCGGGCGAGCTGCGCGCGTGCATTTTCGACTGCGGCATCCTGCGATCCGACCGTCGCTTCGCGCGATTTGCGCGTCTGCGCGGAATTCGCGAGCGCCGCGATCTGCGCGGACAAGTTCGCCTGCGCCTGATCGACCCGCTGGCGATAGATGCGATCGTCGATCCGGGCGAGGATCTGCCCGGCCTTCACCATCGCGAAATCCTGTACCGGCACCGCGACGACATATCCGTTGACCTGCGGCGCGATCAGGGTCGTGCGGCCCTTCACATAAGCGTTGTCGGTGGTCTGCACGCCGCTGGAGAAGGGTGGCAGCCCCCAGGCGTAGAGGATCAGCAGCACGCCCGTGAGCGCGATGGCAGCGATGATGATCGTAACCTTGCGGCCGTTGCGTGCGGGCGCCCAGCCGGTCGGCGCCGGCGGCGCCGTCTGCGGCGTGGCAGCAGGCTCGGGCGGCGTTTCGATCGGTTCTTCGACGCGGTTCGCGGGCGGCGGGGCAGGGCTGCTGTCGTCGTCGGCTGTCATTTTCCCCTCATCCTCGCCATCGCGGCGAGCGGTTCGGCCATCGGATTGACCCCACTGATATACATGCGCAACTGACGGCTGCCGATCCAGACGAGGGTCAGCAGCGCCAGGCATCCGATCAGCAGGAAGATATCGTTGAATGCCAGGATATTGGCTTCGCGCGTCACCTGTTGCGACAACAGCGCGGCGCCCTCGGCCGATCGCAAGGTCGGATCGCCAAGCACCTTGCCATAAGCGCCGCCGAGCTGCTCGATGCGGGCCGCCACTTGCGGATCGGTGAGCGTCAGCGACTGGACGATCGCATGCGAATGGAATTTCTCGCGCATGACCTGAAAGGTGCCGAGGAAGGCAGCGCCAGCGAGACCGCCCAGCGACTGGGTGATGCTGAACAGCGCCGAGAAGCTGACGACATGGTTCGGCCCCTTGGCAATCGCGCGCAATATGCCGATCAGCAAGGTCGGCCCCAGGAAAGACACGGCGGCGAAGGCGATCATCGCCTGGCTGAGATACATATTCTCCGGCCGCGTCAGGTTGGTCGCGTGCGAATCCATGAAGGCGCCGACCGCGATCAGCGCGACCGACCAGAACAGCGGACGGCCCAGATTCAGCGGATTTATCGTCAGCGCGCTGATTGCGATCCCGGCGATGGTGGCGATCACCAGCACGATCGCGAAAGGCACCAGCTGATCGTTGTTGAGGCCGACCGTCTGCAGCAGCCCGAAAGCGCCATAGGTTTGTTCGGACAGCAGCACCCGCACCGAGATCGCGACGATGGCGAAGCGAACCATGTCGCGGCTGCCCATCCAGCGCGTATTGAGCAACGGGTTGGCGCGGTTATGCTCGACGACCATCGCCGCGCCCAGCAGCACAAACGATGCGCAGGTCGCCCAGCCGAGCCAGGGCGTCGCTGTCCACCACAATATCCGCCCCTGTCCCAGCACCGCGCAGAGCAGGGCGACGCCGGTCGCGTAGAGCGCGAACGTGACGAAATCGAGCTTCTCGAACGCTTTCATCTTCTCGCTGGGTGGCAGGCGCAACGCGAAGATCAGCGCGAGGCTGATCAGCGCCATGCCCAGTTCGAACACATACAACATCGTCCACTGGCCGCGTTCGAGCAGGTCCGAAGAGAACAGGCGCGCCAGCGGGATCGCGAGCTGCGGCACGCCGATGCCGAGCACGATCCCCTTCAGCCGCCAGACGGCGGGCATCGACTGGATGATGTACAGCAACGCGAGGGTCGATAGCGCCGACGCCGCGATCCCGCTCATCGCGCGCACGATCAGCGCGGTTTCATATTGGTGGATGAACAGGTGCGATGCGGTCAGCAGCACATAGGCCGGCAGGAATATCCGCGCGAAGGTGACCAGCCCGAATTGCTGGCGGAACTTGGTCAGCAACAGGCTCATCGACACATTGGTCATCAGATAGGCGGTGGTCAGCCAGGCCGCCTGATCGCTGTAGAGCCCAAGCGACCCCTGAATATTCTGGATGTTCGCGCTGACCAGCGCGTTGCCGAGACCGCCGGTCAGCCCGACGAAGGTGCCGATGCAGAAATAGGCGATCCGCCGCCCTGTCGGATGCGCCGGCGTCGCCGGCGATCCCGGCATCATCGGCCGCTCGTGCGGCTGAAACACATAGGCTGGCTCGGATGCCGGCGGCGTCATCTTCGATACGTTCCCATGCGCTCCGAAACTGGTGACGGCGGTGTAACGCTTGTGGCGGCGATGTGTCCCGCAGAAAAACGACCTCTCGCCCGGAAACGCATCCGGGCGCAGCGCGTTCGGACTATATGACAGCACATCGCGCCCGCGCGCTTCTCACCCGCCTCGGCGTGGCGACCGCCCATCCCGCCGCATTCGGCGTCCTCACGCTTTATACGGCGTCCTGGCTCATCTTCGAACGGGAGACCTTCGACTGGCACGCCACCGCGACGCTCGCGACCTGGCTGATGACCTTGTTCATCCAGCGCGCCGAGCATCGCGACATGCAGGCGATCCATGTGAAACTTGATGAATTGCTCAAGGCAAATGGAGAAGCGCGGACCGAGCTGGGCGCCGTCGACGATCAGGAGCCCGAGGAAATCGTAAAGCTGCGCAAGGACGAGCGCGAGACTTGAAGCGACGCTTTTATCCCTCGACCTACTATCCGAAATTCCTGGCCAGATAGGCGGCAATCCGGTCGGCGCTCTCCTTGTCGATATCCGCTCCGTAGACGGTCTTCATCTTGGTCACCGCATCACGCCAGAACTGCGCGCCCTTGCCGCGGGGCTGAGTCGTCACATAGTCGAGCGAATGGCACGCCGCGCACTGCGCCGCGACGAGATCGGCGTCATCCCCAGAGGGCAGGACGATAGGCCGCTCGGCGGGAATTCGATAGGCCGCCTGGGTCGCCGCCCCAAAGGCCAGCACCGCTGCAGCGCCCATCAGCAAACGCACCATCAGACCGCCCTCAACCGCACGGCTTCGACGACGTTGCGCATGTAGCCCGCCGGTTGCCAGCGCGGATCGAGCGGCTGTTCCTCACCACTGTTGCTGACCGCGCGCACCTTGATGACATGATCGCCCTTCGCCAGCGCAACCTCCGCCTGCCATTCGCGGAAAGAATAGCGGCCGAGATCCTGCCGCAGCGCGGCCTCCTGCCAGTTCGTCCCGCCATCGGCCGAAACCAGAACCTTGGCGATGCCGCTGCCACCATCGAATGCGATCCCGCCGAGCGTCGCCCGTCCTGCCCGCAGCTGCGCGCCATCGGCGTGGCTCGTCACGAAGGATCGGATGTTGAGCCGGCTGATCGGGCGCGTCTTGTCGGGCTTCACCCCCGGCGCGACGCAGGCGCAGCCATTGTCGGGGATACGATAGGCGGTCTTCATCCAATATCCGTCATAGACGGCATCGGCGACATTGATCTCGCTGAGATGCTTGACCCAATAGGTGCCATAATGGCCGGGCACGACGAGCCGTAGCGGATAGCCATTGAGGAAGGGCAGATCGGTGCCGTTCATGCCCCATGCCACCATCACCCCGCCATCGCGGGCATGATCGATATCGAGCGCCTTGATGAAATCGGGGACGCTCGGCGCGGGCGGATTATCGAGGCCGTTGAACGTCACCTGCCGCGCGCCGGTGCGCACCCCGGCCTTGTCGAGAAGCGCCTTCAGCGGCACGCCGCGCCAGCGCGCATTGCCCATCGCGCCATTGCCGAGCTGTCCGCCGCCGACCCGCGGCTCCAGAAAACCGCGGCTGTTGCCCGAACATTGATTGACCGCGACGATCTCGACAGCCTCGAAATCGCGCTTGAGATCGGCGAGCGAGAGGGACAGCGGCGCATCGACATGCCCGCCGATCACCAGCCGATGCGTCTGCGCATCGATATCGAGCGGCAGATCGGATAGATGATAGCGCACGAAGAAGGCGTCGTTCGGCGTGATCGGCCCCTCGGCAAAAACACCGAACGGTGTTTCGAGCTGCGGCGGCCGCGCGGTCAGCCCGATCATCGGCCGCTTATGCGGCAGCCGGATCAGCGGCCGATCGCCATTGGCGAAGGGCAGCCGCACCATATTCGCGCCCAGCGCCGGTCCCGCGCCGAGTGTCGCACCGAGGCCAGCCAGAAGGTTACGTCGCGATAACATGAGCCCAGCATTGCATAAGTTCATCAGGGACGGAACTATTCTGAGCTTTGGCGGAATCCGGCGATTATGCGTCAGAGGCCCGCCGACAAAAATTTCACTTTTTTCCACAGATTCCCACAAAGCCACGGAACCCCACAGGTACTTGTCGGTTCTATACCCTGAGACCGCGGCACTGCCCCCCCGCCCGGCGGTCTCGAACTTACAAAGGCCCGCCCGTGCTCTCCCCCCGGCACTGGCGGGCCTTACCTATTTTGCGAGCCTGCAGAACGGCAAATCGTCACCGTCATGTTTGACGCACTCCATCTCGCGTGGGACACCGCACGAACAGTCCGATGGAGGCTTCATGACCGATCCCGCGCCGACTATCGTGAGTCGGCATCATCAGATGTTCCCCGTGCTCGATCACGCCCAGATCGAAACAGCGCGGCGCTTCGCCAGCGGGCCGGAACAGAGCTTCGCTGCCGGCGACACGATTTTTTCGATCGGTGAGGAAGGCGCTCCGGCCTGGCTGGTGCTCAGCGGTGCGATGGACGTTACGCGTCGCGATGGCCTGAGCCACGAGGCCCCGGTCACCAGCCACAGGGCGGGTCAGTTCTCCGGCGAGGTCAACCAGCTTGCGGGGCGACCCTCGATTGCGGGCGGTCGCGCCGGTGCCGAAGGTTGCATTGCGCTTCCTTATGACGCGGCGCATCTGCGCGCGCTGATGGTCGGATCGGCCGAAGTCGGCGAGATCGTGATGCGTGCGCTGATCCTGCGCCGTGTCGGGCTGATCGAGGAGGGCGGATCGGGCACCATCCTGATCGGCGTTCCGGGCTCCCGCGAGATCATTCGGTTGCAGGGCTTCCTCACCCGCAGCGGCTTTCCCAACATGGTGCTCGACGCCGCCACCGATGACGAGGGTCATGCGCTGGTCGAACGGCTCGGCGTCCTGCCATCCGAACTGCCGCTGGTCGTCTGCCCCGACGGCAATATGCTGCGCCGGCCGAGCGACGCCGAACTGGCGGCTTGCCTCGGCATGACCCCCAAACTCGATCCTGACAAAATCCACGATGTCGCGATTGTCGGCGCGGGCCCGGCCGGGCTGGCGGCGGCGGTCTATGCCGCGTCCGAGGGCCTGTCGGTGCTGATGCTCGATGAACGCGCCACTGGCGGACAAGCCGGGGCATCGAGCCGGATCGAAAATTATCTCGGTTTCCCCACCGGCATTTCGGGGCAGGCACTCGCGGGCCGCGCGTTCAATCAGGCGCTCAAATTCGGCGCCGAGATCGCGATCCCGGTCGCGGTAAGCGCCGTCAAGCGGAGCGGTGACGGGCCGAACGATCCGTGGCGACTAGCGTTGCCGGAAGGCCGCCACGTCAACGCCCGCGCTGTGATCGTCGCCTCGGGCGCACGCTATCGCCGTCCCGACATCCCCGATCTCGCCACATTCGAGGGTGCCGGCGTTTCCTATTGGGCCTCCCCGATCGAGGCCAAGCTGTGCGAGGGCGAGGAGATCACGCTTGTCGGCGGCGGCAATTCGGCGGGTCAGGCGATCGCCTTCCTCGCGCCCAGGGTGAAGCAGCTCCACCTTGTCGTGCGCCGTCCGCTCGCCGAAACGATGTCGCGCTACCTGATCGACCGGATCGATGCTTTGCCCAACGTCGTCATCCATGTCGGCATCGAGATCACCGGCCTGAAGGGCAACCGCGCCGAAGGGCTGCAGGGCATGATCTTTCGCAACCGCGCCGACGGCAGCATCAAGAGCTGCGACTCGCGCCACCTGTTCCTGTTCATCGGGGCCGATCCCAATACCGGCTGGCTCGAAGGCTGCGCGGAAACCGACGAGCATGGCTTCCTGTGCACCGGCAAAGGCACATATCCGCTGGAGACGAGTCTCCCCGGCATCTTCGCGATCGGCGACGTCCGATCGGGATCGACCAAGCGCGTCGCCGCAGCCGTCGGCGAAGGAGCGGCCGTGGTGGCGCAGATCCATGCTGCGATCGCCGAACGATCGGACAAGAAGGATATATGACCGGCTGCCGCCATATCGTGACCATCCAGCAGGTGACGCCCAGTGCTCGCGGCTGCGAAGAGTGCCTGAAGATCGGCAGCCTCTGGGTCCATCTGCGACTCTGCCGCTCGTGCGGCCATGTCGGCTGCTGCGACCAGAGCCCGCACGCCCATGCGACCGCGCATTTCCAGCAGACGCACCACCCGATCATGGAGGGATATGATCCGCCCGAAGGTTGGGGCTGGTGCTATGTCGACAAGCTCATGGTCGATTGCCCGATCAAACGCGCCAGGTTGGGGCCGATACCAAGATACACATAGATTAGCCCGACGAATTTCCTCGACACGGAGCGAAATCGATGCTGAAAACCGTCCGAAGCGGCCATATATCATGCGGCCGCCATAGCGAACGGACGCCGGTCTTCGGCTGGGGCGTTCCAGCAGCCGGAGGGTAGGAGCGATGCCGATTTCGATTCACGCCCGCGCGTCGGATGCTGTCATCGCGCGATGTGCCGATGCTGCGATCAGTGAGCTTACCGCGCTGATTGCCGAAGCCGTTCGGTCTTCGGACGACCGGCGCGTTGCCAGCCTCGACAGCATTCTTCGCAAGGTCGAAACGATTATGGAATCACGTGGATCCGTCGCCAATCGGCAGGCTTTTCCATCGCCGGTGCGCGCCGCCGCCTCGCGCGCGGTGGGCTGAACTTTCGGTCGGTTCTCCGCGTTATCCGGCCGAAGGAGATGGCCGTGAAAGACAGCAGCAACAGATATGCAGCGCAGCATGGCGAACACGTCGATATGTCGGGCAAGGTCGCGCTCTCATGCAGGACGAGCGGGCCCGGTAATATGGGCGCTCGCCGCGTCCCAGGACTAAGCTGCTGACCGGCACCGACGTGGCAGCCTCCCGCCAGCTCAAGGTCTTTCGCACGGCCATCGGCTTCCATGACGCCTATGTTGCGGCGCCGAGCATGAAAGCCGCGCTCAGGGCCTGGGGCGCCGAGCGCAACCTGTTCGCGACCGGCGCGGCGGAGCAGGTCAGCGAGGGAGCGATCGTCGCTGAGGCCCGCGCTCGTCCCGGCGAGGTCATCCGCAAGAGGAGGGGATCCCTCGACGAGAATCTGGCGGCGCTGGCACCGGCCGAGCCTGTCAGCCCGAAGGCAAAATCAAAGCCTGCGAAAACGCGCAACCCGCCGCGACCGGGCCGCAACGCTCTCGACGACGCGGAGGCAGCGCTGGCCGCCGCCGAGCGAGAACGCGACGATGAACTCGACGAGATTGCAAAAGCGGAGACCGCTCTACGCAAGCGGCGTCAGGCAGCCGAAACAAGACATGATACCGCTATCCGCGCGAAAGCACGGCAACGCGATGCCGCAGCAAAACGCTTCGACGCCGCCATGAGCCGCTGGCGCGACGCGGTGTGATCAATCCAGCGGTTTCATCCCGGCCGGGATGGTGCCGTCCATTTCGCAGCTTGTATCGATCCCATCGCGCTGCTGCTGTGTGGCCTTTTCCGCTGCCGACAGCAGGCTATGGGCGGTGCCTTGCGCCGCATCGGGGGTCATCGTGACGTTCACGCCATCCGGCCCTTCGAGGATCACCTGACCCTGTTCGGCAATTGCGACTCCGGCGCTGGTCTGCGTCTCCGACATGGGGGATTTCGATGCCATTTCGGCTTCCTTCGCTAGCGAGACAGCAAGAACGACCATTGACCCGGCTTGCTCCTCCCGGTGGCCGGGAATCTCCCTGCCCTGCGTTAGTTTTTGGGCCATCCGGAAACCCGGGCCGCGCTGAAGGGTTCTTTCGCCATAGCCCGAGAGGATTACAGTATATGGCGACCCAGTTCCGACGAAGCGCCCAGGGCGGCGCTTCGCAATTCCTGACCGACAGCTTCCAGCGTGGCCTCGCCCACTGGAATCGCGAGCGCCTTGAGCCGGGATTCCCTACCGCCGATTGGCACATGACGCTCGACCGCGACACGCGCATGCTGCGCCTTGAGGGCGCCTTCGTCGAGGAACTCCGCGCCGAGATCGCCGAAGAGGCTGCGGCCGTGCCGACCGACCCGGCAGGCTTCATTGCCTGGTTCGAAGCGTTGCAGGACGTGGGCCCCGGACAGGGCGATGCCCTGTTTCCCTGGCTCGCCGAGCAGGCCGACCGCGATCAGCTCCGCTGGTTCTTCGAACAGGAAGCGGCCGGCGAAGCGGGGTTCGACGATCTCGTCGCGATGACGCAGGTGAAGCTGCCGGTCGGCCCCAAGCTCGAACTCGCGCGCAATTACTGGGATGAGATGGGTCGCGGAAATATCCGCGGCATGCACGGGCCGATGCTCGACACGCTGGTCGAAACACTCGATGTGAATCCGGTGATCGAGAATACGGTATGGCAAAGCCTGTCGCTGGCCAACGCGATGACGGCTATGGCGACCAGCCGCCGCTATGCTTGGCATTCGGTGGGCGCGCTGGGCGTGATCGAACTGACCGCTCCTGGGCGTTCGGCGATGGTCGCGCAGGGGCTGCGCCGGATCGGCCTGACCGATCGCGAGCGCCGCTACTTCGATCTCCACGCCGTGCTCGACGTGAAGCACAGCGCCGACTGGAATCGCGAGGCGCTGGTCCCCGCCGTCGCCGACGACCCGGCGCGCGCGACGGCGATCGCCGAAGGTGCGCTGATCCGGCTGCGCTGCGGCCTGCGCTGCTTCGATCGCTACCGCGCCGAATTATGGGGGTGAAGAGAGCGACGGAGCGCTGCTCCGCTCCTTTCGGCTTCATTCCGGACGTGTTCCGGGACGAAGCGAACCGCACGGGCTGAGCCTCGCATACGCCTGCAGCCAGGCGGACCCCGGAACGCGTCCGGGGTCCACTGGATATTTTTACGCTGCGGCCGCCATCGGCTCGGCGTCATTGTCACCGTGCGGAGCCTGTGAAACCGCAAGCTGTGGGGCGACTTCGGCCCGCTTCACGGGGAAAAGCTTTCGCGTGGCAAGCACGACGAGGCCGAGCCCCAGATATGCCGCCAGTACGATCTTCGGCGCGAAGAGAAGCGAAACGGCAAATACCGCACGCAGGTAATTCGGATTGAAGCCGAGATCCTGGCCGATCCCCTCGCACACGCCGAAGAATGTGTCGTGCCGGGAGAAAAGCGTGGGCTGCGAAGCGTTCATCATTCAGATCCTTGGTATCGCGAACCATCCGTCCGCTCGTTGCAAATGACTTTGCATGAGACGTGCCAGATTATTCCGTCTTTGAATTTCAATGCCTTAGCCGAACAAGCCATCCCGCTCATGGTGTTGTTGCACTGCAACATCCCAATATTTGGTAAATCACGCCAGCCTTGCAAGGCTGAGTCGCCAGATTAGCGCGGTGGCATCGCCTTCATCAGCGAGATAGAATCGACATTCAGATCCGATATCCTGACCCAGCCGATCTGCGCCGGCGTCAGGCCCTTGAGATCGACATCGAATGAGCGCCAGGAGGACGCCGGCACGCCGGTGGCAGGACGGAAGCTGGCCGTGCGGACGTCATCGCGCGGGCTGTCGTCGGGTGGATCATTTTCGCCATATTGGATGCGCGCGCGGATCGCCGAGAGATTGGCGGTCGTGGGGTTGCCCAGTTGCAAAGTGATCCGGGCTCCGCCCTCGATCGCCTTCACCGCGTCGATCGCAATCGTTATGCGGCCTACCCCGACGTCGAGCGTCGAATAGCCGCGCTCGCCGGGTTTCAGCACCACCGCATTATGATCGGCCTGCGCACGATCGACATTGGCGGCATCGAGCCGGTCGAGCAGTCGTTCCGCCGAGAGCAACCGCGCTTCGAGTTTTTTCACCCGCGCTTCCAGCGCCTTGCGGCGCGCCTCAGCCAGATTGAAACCCGCCTGCCAGTTCGCCGGCGGGGGCAATATCGTGACGATGGGCGGCGCGCCCGTGGCCGGCGTCGGATCGCGTGCCGGTTGGGCGACGACGCCCGTTGCTGACAACGATATCAGGGCAGCCATTGCCAGGGCGGAGGGCACGGAGCGCAGCATAGGCCCTGATAACGCCGCAAACGGGCAAAGGCATCATTAGCATATGAATTTTTCGGCACTAGGCCGCGATGCCGTGCGCCTTCAGCGCGAACAGCCCGCGCTCCTCTTCCGGATCGGCTATGCCCAGCACGCGATCGGCCAGATATTCGCCGCTCACCGGCCCCATCTTGAAAGCGTGCCCCGATCCGCCGCCGGCCACCCAGACATTGGCCATCTCCGGGTGGCGATCGATGATGAAATGTTCGTTGTCCGAATTTTCGAGGCAGCAGACCCGGCTGGCGACGACAGGCTGCCCCACCAGCCCCGGGGTGCGCCGCTTCACGAAATCCATCGCATGATCGAGGAACAGGCTCGATACGATCCGCGTATCGTTCTCGGGATCCATCGGCACGCCGACGCCGACCGAGGGCGCGATCTTGTAGCCATAATCGACGTCGCTGAGCGAATAGCCGCCGCCGCCATGCCAGATATTGGGGAAGCGCTCCCAATGATAGCTGAGGTCGCCCGGCTTCGATCCGATGAAGAAGCTCTCGGACCGGCGCAGCTTGAGGAAGCCGGCGAGGAATTCGGGGAAGACGCTGGATAGCCAAGGGCCGCACGCGAAGATCGCCATACCCGCGCTCAGCCGTTCGCCATCGGCGAGCTTGAGGCCGGCCATCCGCCCGCCGCTGCCGACCGGCTTCGCCATCGCGATCGTCGTCGTGCCGCCCTTCTTCACGAACATCTCGGTCACGCCGATGATCGACTCACGCGCCTTCACGATGCCCGCGCGCGGCTCGTATAAAGCCCGCTTGTCGCCGTCGAACCCGCCCTGCGGCCAGCGCTTGCGGCACTCGTCAGCGGTCAGCGTCTCGAACGGGATGCCGAGCTTGGTGAAGATGCGGACCTCATCCTTATATTGCGCCTCGGGTTCGTTGGGTGAGAGCACACCATTGTCGAAGATCATCCGCCGCCCGAACTCCGCCTGCCGCTCATGCCAGCGGGTGAAGGCGCGATCGGCCCAGCGCGAGTAGATTTCCTTGTCGGCATAAGCGGCGCGGATCTGGCGTGTCTCATCGCCCGAGGTCTGCCGCGCGTTGCCCGCGCCATAGCTGTCGAGCAGCGTCACCTTGGCGCCGCGTTCGCGCAGGCACAGCGCGGTCCAGGCGCCAAACGCGCCTGCGCCGACCACCGCGACATCGGGAAGGTTGCGGCCGATGGCGGGCGCCCTGGGTTTCGCGGCCCCGGCTTCTTTCGCGGTCGCAGCCAGCGTTGTTGCAGTGGCGAGAGCGAAGCCACCGAGAAGTCCACGGCGGCTGATACTGCCCGAATCATCGCTCATGCTGCGTCGTCCCCTACGCTGGATCTTCGAGTGTGGGCCAGCCATATAGCTTTGACAATAAGCTAACTAACTGCGGCTTCAATCTTTTCGCGATTGCGAGAATCCATGGCGGCCGGCCATTGCCACGCCTCTGCCCTTATGCCTTTAATGTTGCGTCGCGGTAAGGAAATGGCGCCATGTACGGTTCCGACGGGTTCAAACGACGAGACGTTCTGCGTGGCACAATGGCGGTCGGCGGGCTCGTCGGCCTGTCCGCCTGCGCAACAGCCCCGCGGGCCACGCTGCAGGCGGCGCGGCCGAGCCTCGATCGGCCACCGCTTGTGCCGATGCGCTTGCTGGCGAACGAAATCACCGACGTCAAATCCTGCATCCGCCCGTTTCGCGTCGCGGGGCCGAACCTCGATGCCGAGCAGATCGGCGACACGCTCGTCATCCACAATTACGGCCATGGCGGCAGCGGCTGGTCGCTGAGCTGGGGATCGGCCGAGGTCGCGGTCGGCAAGGCGATGTCGGTGCTGCCGAAGGAGATCGCGGTTATCGGCTGCGGCATCGTCGGCCTGACCGCCGCAGTCCATGCCCAGCGCGCGGGCCTCAAGGTCACCGTCTACGCCCGCGAGCTGTTCGCGCGCACCCGGTCCAATCGCGCCGGCGGGCTGTGGACGCCAGACAGCCGCATCTCGCTGACCGATCCGGCCGGGCCGGGCTTCGGCGACGTTTGGGAGCAGATGGCGCGCGTTTCGTGGAAGGCATTCCGCACCTATGTCGGCCTGCCCGGTGCGCCGGTCGAATTCAGCAATCAATATGGCCTGTCGGACACGCCGATCGTGCCGCGCTCCGAAGCTGTCGAGCCGGCGCTCGGCACCTATGCCACGACGGGGATGCCCGTGCAGAGCGCCGAATTCGGCCACTATTCGGATCGCATCAAGGATATCATCCCGCAGGGCCATGCGCTCGCGCCCGAGGACAATCCCTTCGCCGTTCCCTATGGCCGCGTCGTTTCGCAGATGTATTTCAATTTCGGCAGCTACAGCCATCTGCTGATCTCCGAATTTCTGCAGGGCGGCGGCACATTTGAGATGCGCGATTTCCACACGCCGGCCGACTTCACCCGCCTCAGGGAGAAGCTGGTGATCAACGCGACCGGCTTCGCCGCGAAGGCGCTGTGTGACGACAAGCTGATGATCCCGGTGCGCGGCAACACCGGCTGGCTGCCGCCGCAGCCCGAGGCGCATTATGGCGTCCGCTATCGCAGCGCGCTCGCAATCTCGAAGAGCGACGGCGTGCTGGTGATGAACTTCCCCTACCAGAAGCTGGGCGACATGTACGGCGTCGGCGACAGCAGCGAGATCCCCGACCGCGCCGATATCGAGGCGGGCATCGCCACCATCGCGCCGCTGTTCGCGCCGAAGATCGGAGCGGCAGCATGAAGCGCCTTGCCGTCCCCGCCATCGCCGCAGCCATTGCGGTCATATCGATCGCCGCAGCGCCGTCGCCCGCGCCTTCGACAATGACCGGCGTCTACACCCTGGCGCAGGCCGCAGAGGGCAAGGCGCTCTATGATGGCGCTTGTGCGATGTGCCACGGGCCGAGCCTGCACGGTTCATTCGAAGTGCCGCCGCTCACCGGCAAGTTCATCGCCAACTGGTCCAATACATCGGTCGGCGGCCTGCATGCCTATGTGCAGGAGGCGATGCCGCTGTTCGCCCCCGGATCACTTGGCGCCGAGGATAATGCGAAGATCGTCGCTTACATGCTTCATGCCAATGGCTATCCGGCCGGGCCGGCGCCGCTGCCATCCGACGGTGCGACGCTCTCGAAGATCGCGTTTGTCCCACCGACGCCTGCCCGGCTGGTAGCGGCTCAGGCAGGCGCGAAATAATCCACTTGTCGCCCCGGATTTATTCCGGGGTCCACCGGCAGGCCCGGTGCTGACAACGAGGGCAAACTGCCTCGTCGGCATCTTTCTTGGATGGGTGGACCTCGGAACAGGTCCGGGGTGAGAAAGCGGAGAAATGATACCTGCTTCGCAACCGCGACTTCGATTGTTGCGACAGCGAAGAATCGATCCGACGCCGGCTTTAGACTCTCGACGCGCGCCGATGATACCGTGTCCACACGCGTTACATCTGCTGGCGACGCAACGCTCGGCGGGCTTGCGAAACCGCCATAAACGGGGCGTTACACAGCTTTTTTGCATCCGCGAAATTACGTAAGCACGCCCATTGCCAGCAGGTCACGAATAAGCAACAAATGTTGCGTCGCAGCGGGGGAATAGACGCATGTACGGTTCCGACGGGTTCAGCCGCCGAGCCATTCTTCGCGGCACGATGGCGATCGGCGGCCTCGCCGGCCTCGCCGGTTGCACGACCGCGCCCCGCGCCAGCCTGCAGGCGGCACGGCCTTCGCTGTCACGGCCGCCGCTGGTGCCGATGCGGATCAGCGCGGACGAGCTGATCGACATCAAATGTTGTATCCGGCCGTTCCGCGCAGCCGGCCCAAACCTCGATGCCGAGCTGATCGGCGATACGCTCGTCATCCACAATTACGGCCATGGCGGCAGCGGCTGGTCGCTGAGCTGGGGATCGGCCGAGATCGCCGTGGGCAAGGCGCTGAGCGTATTGCCGAAGGAGATCGCGGTGGTCGGCTGCGGTATCGTCGGCCTGACCGCCGCGCTCCATGCGCAGCGCGCTGGCCTCAAGGTCACCATCTATGCCCGCGAGCAATTCGCCCGCACCCGCTCGGTCCGCGCCAATGGCGGCTGGACGCCGGACAGCCGCGTCAGCCTTGCCGAGCCAGCCGGCCCCGGCTTCGGCGACGTGTGGGAGCATATGGCGCGCGTCTCGTGGAAGGCATTCCGCAACTATGTCGGCCTGCCCGGCAACCCGGTCGATTTCGAAGATCAATATGGCCTGTCCGACAAGCCGATCGTCCGCCGCGAACGCGAAGCGATCGATCCCACCAAGGGCACCTATGCGACGACCGGCCTGCCCGTGCAAAATGCCGAGTTCGGCCATTATCAGGACCGGATCAGGGATATCGTCCCCAACAGCTTCGATCTCGCCGCCGAGGACAATCCGTTCGGCACCCCATATGCGCGCGTCCAGTCGCACATGTTCTTCAACTTCGCATCCTACGGCCATCTGCTGATGAGCGAATTCCTCGAGGGCGGCGGCCAGTTCGTGATGCGCGATTTCCATTCGCCGGCGGACTACGCAACCCTGAAGGAGAAAGTCGTCATCAACAGCACGGGCTTTGCCGCCAAGCAGCTGTGGAATGACAAGACGATGATCCCGGTGCGCGGCCAGACCGCCTGGCTGCGGCCGCAGCCCGAGGCCAAATATGGCGTCGGCTATGCCGGTGTCTCGCTTCTGTCGAAGAGCGACGGCATCATGATGATGAACCCTCCGCAAAAAGAGGGCGAGATGTACGGCGTCAACGACAGCAACGAGATCCCCGATCGCGATCAGATCCTGCAGGGGATCGCCGCGATCGCGCCGCTCTTCGCCAGGCGGCCGGCGCAGGCATGATGGCCAGGATCATGATCGGCAGCTTCCCCACCCCTCTCGCAACAGGGCTTTACCCATGCGCAGGATGATCTTCGTCACCGGACTCAGCGCCGTCGCCGCGCTCGTTTCGATCGCGGCGGCGCCGCCCGTCCCGACCACGATGACCGGCGTCTATACCGTGGCGCAGGCCGAGGAAGGCAAGGCGCTCTACGACGGCGCCTGCGCGATGTGCCACGGCCCGGCGCTGCACGGCGGCTTCGAAGTGCCGCCGCTGACCGGCAAGTTCGTCGCCAACTGGTCGAACACCAGCGTCGGCGGGCTGCACAGCTATGTGCAGAAGGCGATGCCACTATTCGCACCGGGATCGCTGACGCCGGAGGATAATGCGAAGATCGTCGCCTATATGCTGCAGGCCAATGGCTATCCGGCGGGCTCCACCCCGCTGCCCAGCGACAGCGCCGCTTTGGCGAAGATCGCCTTCGTGCCGCTGACGCCGGCCCAACTCGTCAAGACCAATTCAACGCCATCGGGAGCTTCGAAATGATCGCCAAAACCGTAACAACCCTGCTTGCGACCGCCCTTCTCGCCACCGGCGCACAGGCCGCCGGGATCGAGCGCAAGGCGCCACCCAAGGCGATGATCGCGGCCTCCGCCACGGTGCCTGCGGGTTCGACCCTGATCTGGCTCTCGGGCGCCACCGCGTCGCCGATCGACCCCAAGGATACCGACAGCCCGAACGCCTTCGGCAACACCGAGGTGCAGACCCTGAGCATCCTCACCAAGATCAAGGCACAGCTCGCCGAGATGGGCCTCGGCATGGGCGATATCGTCAAGCTGACGGTGTTCCTGGTCGGCACGCCGGAGACCGGCAAGATGGACCGCGAAGGCATGACCGCCTCCTACAAGAAATTCTTCGGCACGCCCGAGCAGCCGAACCTGCCGACGCGTTCGACCGTGCAGGTCGCAGCCCTCGGTCGTCCGTCGACCCTGGTCGAGATCGAGGCGATCGTCGCGAAGGCGCCATAACGGCGGCCCCGCCGCCGCCCTCTTCAGCCTATCGCCATTCGTATGTGGGACATCGAATATGACCGAATTCATCGCGCCTAGCCGTCGTCAACTTCTCACCGCGATCGGCAAGGCCGGCGGGGCGGCTGCGCTGTATCAGGCGATGACCGCGCTGGGCCACGCTGCGCCCAGCCAGTTCACCGGCCCGCCCAAGCTGGGCTCGGCGAAGAAGGGCGCGACCGTGATCGTGCTGGGCGCAGGGCTTGCGGGCATGACGGCCGCCTATGAGCTCAAAAAGGCAGGCTATACGGTCAAGCTGCTCGAATATCAGAACCGCCCCGGCGGGCGTAACTACACGGTGCGCGGCGGCGATCAGGTCAAGGAAGTCGGCGGCGTCACCCAGACCTGCGAGTTCAAGCCCGGCAACTATCTAAACCCCGGCCCCTGGCGCATCCCCTATCACCATCAGGCGCTGCTCCATTATTGCAAGGAATTCCAGGTCGCGCTGGAGCCGTTCATCCAGATCAACCACAATGGCTTCGTCCACAGCAGCAAGGCCTATGGCGGCCAGCCGCAGCGCTTCCGCGAGGTCGAGGTCGACTTCAAGGGCCATGTCGCGGAATTGCTCGCCAAGGCGGTCAACAAACATGCGCTCGATGATGCGATCAGCAAGGAAGATGCCGAAAAGCTGCTCGTCGCGATGAAGGGCTGGGGCGTACTCGACAAGGACATGGCCTATACGAGCAGCCTGCGCGTCTCGTCGCAGCGCGGCTATGATCGTCCGCCGGGCGGCGGCGTGACGGGCGCACCGACCCCGTCACAGGTCGCCGGCCTGAGCGATGTGCTCGACGCGCGGATGTGGGGCACGATCGGCTTCTACCTCGGCAATGTCATGCAGACGACGATGTTCCAGCCGGTCGGCGGCATGGACATGATCGGCAAGGGCTTCGCCAGGAACCTGCCCGGCATGATCACCTATAATGCCAAGGTCACCAGGATCGCGCAGAACGACAGCGGCGTCACCATATCCTACGAGGACGTCGCCAAGGGCGTCATGAAGGAAGAGAAGGCCGACTGGTGCGTCTGCACCATCCCGCTGCCGATCCTCAGCTCGCTCGACATCCAGGTGTCCGACGACATGAAGGCCGCGATCAAGGCGGTGCCCTATCATTCGTCGTGCAAGATCGGCCTCGAATTCAAACGCCGCTTCTGGGAAGAAGACGAGCAGATCTATGGCGGCCACAGCTTCACCGATCAGTCGATCTCGCAGCTCTCCTATCCGAACTACGGCTTCTTCAAGGATGGCCCGTCAGTGCTGCTCGGCTCCTATGCGGGCGGCGCCGCGGCGTTCAAGTTCGGCGGGATGACCCCGGCGCAGCGCATCGAAACCGCGCTGAAGGAAGGATCGGTCTTCCACCCGAAGCAATATCGGTCGGAGTTCATGAACGGCACCGCCTTCGTGTGGAGCAACATGCCATGGATCCTCGGCTGCGCCTCGACCTGGAACGAGGAGATCCGCGCGCAGCATTACCAGAATCTGGTCAAGCTCGACGGCCGCGTCGTGCTGGCGGGCGAGCATGCTTCGTATATCGGCGCGTGGATGGAGGCGGCTTTGCTCTCGGCGATCGACGCGATCTCGCGGCTCCATGCGAAGGCGCAGGCGGCCTGATCATGCGCAGGACGATCATCGCAGTGGGCATCGTCTTCGCGGGCCTGTTCGTCGGCGCGATTGCGACCAATGTTGGCGCGCAGGGCATCGGCGACACATCGAGCACCGGCGCGCAGGTGGCCGGCGGAGAAGGCGGCGAACAGGTCTATCGCGAGATCTGCCAGACCTGCCACCAGGCGCATGCCGAGGGCAGCGTCGGCGCGGGCGTGGTGCCCGCGCTCGCGAAGAACCCCAAGCTCGCCGACGCCGACTGGATGGTCACCACCGTCCTCAAAGGCCGCGGCGGCATGCCCGCCTTCGCCGAAATGCTGACCCCGGAACAGGTCGCCGACGTCACCACTTTCGTGCGCAGCCATTTCAACGATTATAAGACGCCGGTGACGGTGGACGATGTGAAGCGACTGGCGCCGAAGAGCGAGGAATAGGCCGCTCAGTCCGGCGGCGGCACACATAATTATCCCACATTTCTTTGGAAATGATATTTGCGGGATAAAGCGTGCCAAATCGTGGAGAAATTCTCAAGATCTATTGAAAAATAAGATTTATCCCACATATTACGATTTCTATAAAACGTGGGATAAACATCCGATGCTTGTGGTGATGCCCTTCTCCGATGAGCAGGCCCGGGCGCTGATCAATCTTCGGCAGCGCTATGAGGTGTGGATGGATGCCGAGCGCACGCTGGCAGCCCTGCCATATGATCTGCGGCGCAAGGACGTCGGCGGTCGAATCTATCTCTATGAAATCGGGGACCGGGGCGGCAACGGCAAAAGCCTGGGGCCGTGGTCTGATGAACACGCTGCGACGTTCGATGCCTATCGTCTCCGCAAGAGCGAGGCCAAGGCGCGCCGCGAGACGAGCAAGGCTACGCTCGACGAATATGCGCGGCTGGCGCGCGCACTTCGCCTCCCGATGATGGCGCGCGAGGCCGGCCCGATCCTGCGTGAGGCGGATCGCCGGCGATTGCTGGGATCGACGCTGCTCGTCGTCGGCACGAACGCGATGGCGGCCTATGAGCTGGAAGCGGGCGGCATCATCATCGAGCTTCCCGACGAGACGCAGGATTTCGACATGGCCTGGGCCGAAACGGAGCCCAGGGATGGTGAGCAAATCGTCTGGCAGATGCTGAAAAGCGTCGATCCCACCTTCACCGTCAATACCGAGCGCACCTTCCAGGCGCGAAACGCCAAGGCCTATGAGGTCGAGATCGTGGTTGCACCGTCGCGTGCGGCAACGATGGCGCGCACCGATCGTCCCCAGCCCGTCCCCCTGCCGGAACAGGAGTGGCTGCTGGAAGGCCGGCCTGTCGATCAGGTCGTCATCTGTCGCGACGGCAGCCCCGCGCGCGTGGTTGCGCCCGATCCACGCTGGTTCGCATTGCAGAAACTGTGGATGTCGGAACAGGCGAAGCGCAACCCGCTCAAGCGAGCCAAGGATCTGAAGCAGGGGCTATTGCTGCTCGATGCGATCGCCGAGACAATGCCGCATTATCCGCTCGACACCCATTTCGAGGCAGGATTGCCCGGCGAACTCGCGCCTTATTATCTGCGCTGGCACGAACGCCGCCCCGCACGCGCAGCGCCATCCTGGTAGTAAGGTCAGATCGGTACCTTCAGCCGCACCTTCGTGCCCTTGAACCGAAACATGCTGTCGCCCTTGTCCTCATCGGGCAGTTCGTCGATGCGCGGGTTGAGCCAGCGGCGGCGGGCGCGGTCTGCGCGGGGCGATTGATCGAGGCTGGCGAGTTCGAAGCGGATCGGCAAGGGCCGCACCTTCGGATGGGCTGTGCTCATACTCGCGGCGGTTAACATGACGATGGCCAGCATGTTCGGTCCCTGAATTGGCTTACCTCGAATAATTCGGCAAACGGCGAAGCGTTCCCGCCGGCTCTCACGAAAAAATCGCGCCCATCTCCGGATCGCCGATCTATAGGATTGGAATGTGCGAAACCCACGAACCATCCCAGTGACGAGCAGTACCCCTTCCCCCATCGCGATCCTGGCGCTGTTGCTGATCCTGGCAGGCTGTCAGCGCGGACCCGCGCTCGCCAGCTGTGAAGAGGCCACCACACCGCGCCTCGTCATCGACCGCTGTTTCGGTGGCGAAGCGGTCGCGGAGAATTTCATCGGCGACATCGCCTGCTTCCCGTTCGGCCCCGCCGAAACGATGAAGGGCATATGGCGCGTGTCGAAGGATCGTTCGGCCTTCCGGCTGGCGAGCGATCCCGACGTGCGCCAGGCCGATATGTGGCTTGAGACCGCCGACGTTCCGGCCGTGGCGCAGAAAGCGGCCCTCGGCGATCGCGAAAGGCGCTTCGCGGTCGAGCTGGTCGCGCGGCCATCCTTATGCCCGGGCTTCTTCGGCCATGACGGCACCCTGCCGCGCGAGATCGTGGTCGAACGCTTCACCTTCACGCGGCCGGTTGGCACATGAGAGCGGCGCTGCGATAAGGAAACACGGCGCTCGCTATACAATATCCATATATCTGTTATTCTGGATATATGGATATTGATTCGGCCACCGTCGCACTTGGCGCGCTTGCGCAGGCCACGCGGCTCGAGACCTTCCGGCTGCTGGTTCGCCAGGAGCCTGCCGGCCTCCCCGCGGGGGAGATCGCGCGTGCCATCGGCGTGCCGCAGAACACGATGTCGACGCACCTCGCCATCCTGTCGCGTGCGGCGCTGGTGAAGGCGGAGCGGCAGAGCCGGTCGATCATCTACCGCGCCGATCTCGATGGGCTGCGCGCGCTGATGCTGTTCATGCTCAAGGATTGCTGCGCCGGAAATGCCGAGCTGTGCGCGCCGCTGATCGCCGAACTCGCCCCCTGCTGCTGAAAGACCAGCCATGACCACCGACATCATCATCTATCACAATCCCGCCTGCGGCACCTCGCGCAATGCGCTGGCGATGATCCGCAACGCCGGGATCGAACCGCATGTCATCGAATATCTGAAGACGCCGCCGTCCCGCCCGCTGCTCATCGAGCTGATCGCCCGCGCCGGCATGACGCCGCGCGCGTTGCTGCGTGAGAAGGACACGCCGTTCGCCGACCTCGGCCTCGGTGACGCGACACTGAGCGACGATGCGCTGATCGACGCGATGATGGCACACCCGGTGCTGATCAATCGCCCGCTCGTGGTGTCGCCCCTGGGCGTGAAGCTGTGCCGCCCGTCCGAAGCCGTGCTCGATCTGCTGCCCGCCGCGCAGCAGGGCGCGTTCGTCAAGGAGGATGGCGAGCAGGTCGTCGGCGCGGACGGCGCGCGCCTGTGAATATGATCGGCGTGACGAAGCCCGACGACGCCGCGCCGCCCGAGCGCCTGTCGTTCCTCGATCGCTATCTGACATTGTGGATCTTCGCCGCGATGGCGCTGGGGATTGGCCTCGGATCGGCCTTCACGGGCCTGCCCGCCGCGCTCGACCGGCTGTCGATCGGCACCACCAATATCCCGATCGCGATCGGCCTGATCCTGATGATGTATCCGCCGCTCGCGCGCGTTCGCTATGACGAGTTGCACCATGTTTTCGCCGATCGCAAAGTGCTGGCGCTGTCGCTGGTGCAGAACTGGCTGATCGGCCCGACCCTGATGTTCGCGCTGGCGGTGATCTTCCTGCGCGATCAGCCCGAATATATGACCGGCCTGATCCTGATCGGCCTCGCCCGCTGCATCGCGATGGTGCTGGTGTGGAACCAGCTCGCGAAAGGCGATCCGCATTATGTCGCGGGGCTGGTCGCGTTCAATTCGATCTTCCAGCTGCTGTTCTTCAGTGTCTACGCCTGGATCTTCATCACCGTCCTGCCGCCGCTGTTGGGGCTGCAGGGCAGCGTCGTCGATGTCGGCTTCGGCACCGTCGCGGCGGCGGTGGCGATCTATCTCGGCATTCCCTTCGCCGCCGGCTTCGTGACGCAACGCATCGTGATCGCGAAGGCCGGGCGCGACTGGTTCGAAGGCCGCTTCCTGCCGCGGATCGCGCCGATCACGCTGGTCGCCTTGCTGTTCACCATCGTCGCGATGTTCGCGCTGAAGGGCGGCGACGTCGTTCGCCTGCCATTCGATGCGATCCGCATCGCCATTCCGCTGACGATCTATTTCGTTGTCCAGTTCGTCATCAGCTTCGCGATGGGCCGCTGGATCAAGGCCGATTATCCGCGCACCACCGCGATCGCCTTCACCGCCTCGGGCAATAATTTCGAGCTCGCGATCGCCGTCGCCATCGCCGCCTTCGGACTGGCTTCTCCGGTGGCCTTCGCCGCCGTCATCGGGCCGCTGGTGGAGGTGCCGGTGCTGCTGCTGCTCGTCCATCTGGCGCGGTGGTTCGGCCGCCGCTGGTTCGCGCCGACCGTCTGAAAGCCAGATCATGCCGCTGCATATCCTGCCCGATCCGGACAGCCTCCCCAATCTCGATCAGCGCTATGCGATCGCGCGTCCTGCCCTCGGCCTCGGGCCCGATCAACCGCCGCCACGCATCCTGCTGCTCTACGGCTCGCTGCGCGAACGATCTCTCTCGCGCCTGTGTGTCGAGGAAGCGGCGCGGTTGCTGCGGTTCTTCGGCGCCGAGACGCGGATCTTCGATCCATCCGCGCTGCCGCTGCCGGGCGCGCCCGGCGACGACGATCACGCCGCGGTGCGCGAACTGCGCGATCTTTCGATCTGGTCCGAAGGACAGGTCTGGTGCAGCCCGGAACGCCACGGCCAGATCAGCGGCATCATGAAGCTGCAGATCGATCATCTGCCGCTGGCGATGGACGGCATTCGGCCGACGCAGGGTCGCACGCTTGCCGTCATGCAGGTGTCGGGCGGATCGCAATCGTTCAACAGCGTCAACACGCTGCGCCTGCTCGGCCGCTGGATGCGGATGTTCACCATCCCCAACCAGTCGAGTGTCGCCAAGGCCTTCACCGAGTTCGACGCAGTCGGGCGGATGAAGCCATCGAGCTATTATGACCGGATCGTCGATGTGATGGAGGAGTTGGTGCGCTTCACCATCCTGCTGCGGGGGAATAGCGATCAGCTCGTCGACCGCTATTCGGAACGAAAAGAGGCTGCCCGCGTCATCGATGCGGCGCGCGATCTCTCCTCGATCGCGGCGGCGCGGTGACGTTCGCCGTTCGGCGGGAGTCTGATTCAGGACTGCTGGATCAGAGGCGACACCGACCCGCCTCCACTTCGGCGGCTCAAGCGCTAGCGCGGCGCCTCCACGATATCCGCCATAGTTGAAGGCAAGCCGCCGCTCCGCAATCCTGACGCAACACCGCGCCGGTTCACTTCGGGCTGGTTCTGGCTCACCTTCCATATGCCTTCGATCCGCTCGATCGGCAGTTCGATACCGGCGATGCCCTTGACGAGCGCGTCGATGAACGGGCCGGGCGCATCGGCGACCGACCAGGGCTCGGGCATGCCCTGTTCCTGCTGTGCTGTCAGCGCATCGATCTGCGTCAACAGCCAGTCCGCGTCGTCGATCACCGCCGGCCGGCCCCATGCCTTGACGACCACGTAATTCCAGGTCGGCACGGCCCGCCCATGTTCTTTCTTCGTCGGATACCAGCCCGGCGAGATATAGGCTTGCGGCCCCTGAAAGATCACCAGCGCTTCGGCGCCTTGCCGCAGATCGGCGAACTGCTCGTTCCCCTTCGCCATATGCGCGCGCAGGATATCGGGGCCGTCGTCCCGCGTCACCAGCGTGAACGGCACGAGAGAGGCGGCGAGACCGGACTCACCGTGCGTTACCAAAGTAGCTAGAGGATGTGCGCGGATCATGTCGCGCAGCACATCGGGGCGATCTTCGCCGAACATCGAGGGACGCGCCATCGCCGCTACGCCACCAGCGTCTGCGCCGGATCTGCGAACGGCGAGATAACCGCCATCGCACGCGCGACATAGCTCTCCTTCTCGCCCACCGGCGCGACATAATGGATCGCCTGCTCGGCATCGCCGAGGCCGGCGCCGCGTGCGATCATCCATGCCGCCAGATATTGCGATGCCAGGCAGCCGCCCGCCGTCGCGACATTGCCATGCGCAACGAACGGCGCATCGAGCACATCGATCCCGGCGTCGATCACCCACGGCTTCGTCGTCAGATCGGTGCATGCGGGCAGATCGCCGATCAGCCCCAGCTTCGCCAGCAGCAATGTCCCCGAACATTGCGCCCCGATCAGCTGCCGCGCCGGATCGAGCGCGATGCGCGACAGCAGCGCCGCATCGGCGGCGATCTCGCGCGTCCGGATCCCGCTGCCGATCAGAACCGCGTCCGCCTCTGCGGCGAACTCCAACGGGCGCTGACGGTGCACGACGACGCCGTTCATCGACGTCACCTCCTCGCCGGGCGACGTGATATGCGCCGCCCAGCCCTTCGGCTTCATCCGGTTGAGGATCGCAGCAGCGATGAACGAATCCAGTTCGTTGAAGCCATCGAACGTCAGCACCGCAATCTGCATCTCACCCCTCCAATCGGGCTGCACTTATACGCGGTGCGCACCGGTTTCACACCGCCAACCGATGACCAGCCCATCCTCGTCGTCGATTCGCTCGCCGGTGCGAACGAAGCCGTTGCGTTCGAGGACGCGTTGCGATGCCCACCCGTCAGGCAATGTTTCGGCGGTCAGGCATGTGACGCGGCCGTCGGCCCGCGCCCAGGCGATGACATCGGCGACAGCCCGCGAAACAATGCCGCGATTCCAGCGGGTCGGCGCAATGCCATAGGCGATATCGATGGCGCCATCGTCAGGCAGCCCCTTGATCAGGCAGAGCCCGGCAACTTCGCCATGCTCGACGACCAGCCAGGCTGCGGGGGTGAAATCGACGGCCAGCGTATGGAACAGGTCGGATATCATCTGCAGCACGTCGCCATCCGCCAGCGGGCTGTCGGGGAGATTCAGGTCGCGCGGCGCGCGACCGGCGATCAGGTCGGAAAAATCTTGTGCGGTAGCTTCGAGGATCATGTTCGGTCTCGCTCTGGAAGCGCGCCAGCGGCGCGGGCCCGGCGGACGATCAGCGCCTTATATTCTCCACGCGCGGCACATCCGGTCCGCCGGGGCGGGCAATGGCGGCTGAAATGGGCACAGGCGGTCTCCTGACAGGACCACGATCTTAATCGCGCGCCGGCGCGGTGCAAGCGGGAAGCCGCTTACATTTTCCAGGCGTTGTTGAACATGATGATGCCGATCGCGATCAGATAGATGCCGAAGATCTTCTTGAGCGGTGCTGCCGGCAGGCTATGGGCCACCGCCACACCCAGCGGCGCGGTGAGCATCGCGGTCGAGGCGATGGCGATCGTCGCGGGAATGTTGACATAGCCGAGCGAGCCCCAGGGAAGCCCGGTTTCCCTGAGCCCGACGAGGGCGAAGCCGATCGTGCTGGGGATGGCGATCAGCGTACCCATGCCCGAAGCGGTGGCGATGGCGCGGTGGATCGATCGGCCGCACAACGTCATCACGATGATCGCGATGATACCGCCGCCGATGCCCAGCAGTGACGAAAAAGTGCCGAGCCCGCCGGCGATGCCGACGCGCATGACACCGGACGGCATAACGTCGCTGATGACATGACCGCCAAGGCGCGGCAGCAGGAAATTGAGCGACATCAGCGAGACGCCCGTCGCGAAGATCATTGTCAGTATAGCACCGTTGACATGGCCCGCGAGCATGACGCCGATGCCGTCGCCAAGCACGATCCACGGCGCCCAGTCGCGCAGGATGGCGAATTCGACCGCGCCCCGGCGGGCATGCGCCATCAGCGCGCGGATCGACGTGACGATGATCGTGGCAGCCGAGGTGCCGATCGCGACATGCGCGATGGCGTCGTGCGTGCCACCGAACAGCGGAAGTACCAGAAACATCGCCGGGACAACGACGAAGCCGCCGCCGATCCCGAACAAGCCACCCGCAAAGCCCGCGAAAAGCCCCGCGCCGAGCAGCGCCCCCAAAGGAACCAGTAGTTGCGCAAAATCCGGCGCCATAATGCCCCCGCATCGTCAATGGATCAGCATTGGCGGGGGAAGCCCGGCTCCCCCCGCCATGTACCGACTCAGACCATCTGGAGCGCTTCACCCAATGCCGGCTTGAACAGCGCCAGCTCGGTCGGCGTACCGACGCAGATCGACGTCCAGGTCGGTTTTTCCTTGGTGCCGCGACCGCCGATCAGGATGCGTTTCGCCTTGAGCTTGTCCGACACCGCCGCGACAGGCTTCTTGAAATCGACCATCACGCCGTTGAACACGGCGCCCTTCACATAGGGCAGGTCGAGGCTGGTGAAGATCGATTCCAGCTCCTTGCGGCCGGCGGCGAGCTTTACCCGCATCATCGCCTGGTTCTTGGTGTCCTTCAGGCTGGCGAGGCCGGCGACGCAGGCCGCGCGGTTGACGTGATCGGTGAGCAGCGCGCGGACCGGATCGAGCTGCGCCTTCGGGCCGATCGCATAGCCGAGGCGCTGGCCGGCGAGGCCGTGCAGCTTCGACAAGGTGCGCGACACGACGACATTATACCCGGCTGCGGCAAGCGGGATCATCGTTCTGGCGGCCGCATCGTCCGTCATGTCCAGATAGGTTTCGTCGACGAAGACGGGCGCATATTTGCTCGCTTCGATGATGAAGGCCTTCATCTCTTCGGGGGTCGACAGGCGGCCGGTGGTGCCGTTCGGGTTGCACAGGTAGATGCCCGAGGTCTTGGCGCCGACCTTGGTGATCATCGTCTGATAATCCCAGTCATAGCTCTCGGTGAGCGGGACCTGGACAAGGTTCGCGCCGAATGCGGCAGCCGACTGGTAGAGGATTCCGTAGGTCGAGTCGGCGGTGACCATGTCGCCGCGCTTGTTGCCCCAGACCGCGCCCATCGCCGACAAGGTCGGCTTCGATCCGTTCGACAGCATCACCATCGATGGATCGACGCTGTACATCGCCGCGATATAGTTGATCAGCGCGAGCTTCTCGTCGCCGGCATAGCGATTGGCATCGCCGGCCGCCTCGACGATCGCCTTCACCGCCATCGGCGATGGGCCGAACGGATTTTCACGCAGATTCAACCGCGCAACAGGCATGGCGCCATCGAGCTGGGCGCTGCCCAACATCATCGCCTCGGCACGCGAACCAAAAACACTACTCGTCAAAGCGGCAGCTGCCGCGACGCCCGCGCCCGTAAAAAGCTGACGGCGGCTGGCGATTCCAAAATCTGACATCTCGTTCATGACCATCTCCCCTGAAAGGATTCAAGCCATCCGAGCAGTCTCTCCTAGTTGTAATTTTCTTACGTGTTTAAAAGCTATGAATGAAAGCTATACTGATTCGATATCGAGTCAATAGGGCCTGATTATCGGGGGATTGGCCGTTTCCGATCGCTCGAGAGTGCACGACATTTGCGCCGCTACAGGCCGTTGGAGGCAATTCCCTCACTTGCTCGCAGGATCCTCGTAACGGAACGGATCATTGTCGGTCGGCATCGTCGGCAGCGGCGCGGCCGGGATCGGCTTGTCGGCATTGGCGGCGGCGAGCAGCACCGAGGCGAGTACGACCGCCGCCTGGCGCATATCCTCGGGCCGCAGATGATCATAGGTGTCGACGCTGCTGTGATGCGTCCGCGTGCCATAATCGAGCGGGTCCTGAATGAACTGGAAGCCCGGCAGGCCCACCGTCTGCATATAGACATGGTCGGTGCCGCCGGTACGCTTCCCGACGATCGCGGTCGCGTCGAGCCCCTCGAACGGCGACAGCCAGTCCTTGAGCAGCGGCACTGCCGCGAAATTGCCCTCGGCGTAGATGCCGCGCAGCTTGCCGCCGCCATTGTCGATGTTGAAATAGGCGGCGAGATTGCGATAGCCGGGCAGCGGCGTCACCGGATAGGTCCGGCTGTTGAACGACGGCCCGAGCGCCGCCTTCTCGGCATCGGGATTGATCGGCCGCGTCGCCAGATGCTGGCGGACATAGGCGTCCGATCCATGGATGCCCTGCTCCTCGCCCGCCCACAAAGCGAAGCGGATCGTCCGCTTCGGCGTCGCGCCGATCGCCTTCAGGATGCGCGCCGCCTCCAGGATGATCGCGCTGCCTGCCGCATTGTCGGTCGCGCCATCGGCGGCGACCCAGCTATCGAGATGCGCGCCGGCCATGACATAGCCCGCCTTCGCGTCGCTGCCCGGCAGATCGGCGATGATATTGTACGCCTTCGTATCGCGATCGTCATAATGGACGTTCGATGCGATCTCCAAAGTCACCGGCCCGGTCTTCGCTAGCCGCGCGAGCCGCCGATAATCCTCCGCCGCGATTTCGACCGCCGGTAAAGCGGCGGTATCGCCGGCCCGATAGCGATAGCCCTCGCCATGGACGAGGCCATTGTCGCGCATCGACATCCGCGCCCAGCCTACCGCCCCCTCAGCCTTCAGGAACGCATCGAGCTTGCGCGGGAAGACGGTGCGTTCGTACCGCGGCTTGTCGAACTCCGGATCGAAATCGGGCTGATCGACGCTGTTGAGCTTGGTGATGTCGTCCTTGGTCAGCCGGCGGAACGGCGGCTTGTCGGCCTCATCCTTCGCCGGCGCGGGGAAGGTAACGAGCACGATCCTGCCCGCGAGCTTGCCGCGCCAGGCCGCGAAGTCGCGCTCCTTCGCCATCGGCGCGACGATGATCGGCGCGGCGAGCGTGCCCGCCGTCGGCGGCGTCCAGGCGATCGGGATCGATCGCAACATGATCGGCCGCGGCGTCACCATCCGCACGCTCGCGCTCTCGATCCACCAGCCGCGCCCGAACTCGAATCCCTCGGCATGGACGTTCGACAGGCCGAATTCGCGAAAGCGCCCCTGCGTCCACTTCTCCGCCTCGCGCATCGCGGGTGAGTTGGTCATGCGGCCGCCGATCCGATCGGTCAGATACGCCGCAGTCTGCATCACTTGGCTATGCGCGAAGCTCTGATCGGCGATGCGGTTGATCGTCACCGGATCGGCCGGCGCAGCGATGGCGGGCATCCCGCTGATGACCATGGCAAAAAGGGAGAGGATCTGCGTGGTGGAACGGGGCATGCGATCTCCGGAGCACGGGTGATCGAGCGAGACTAGCAGCGCGAGCAACGGCGGCAATGGTCAGAAATCGTCCTTCTGGATTTGGTAAGACCCAATCCCCGCCATCATCAATGGTCCACCGCCACTTCCTGGCGGTCGACTTTGGCAGACCGGAGCCCCGATGGCGCTTCCACATCGAAACCGTATTGTTGACGGCTATGTAGGCCGCGACGACAACAGCGTTACAATCGAATATTGCGGGAAAAACAACGACTGGCTCAATTCTCGCGGACCTCCTGTCATCCTGAGATAATAGTCAGGAGACCCCGCCATCGGCTCAGCCTTCAGTCGCCGAGAAAGCCCGCGACACTCGCCGCTTGCTTCGATTGCCGACGACTTCCAAACCGGGGGAGCCATGCCCAGCATCATCCCCATCGACGACCCCGCCGATCCGAGAGTCGAGGCCTATCTGGATATTCGCGAGCGCGATCTGGTCGGGCGGCAGGGTATGTTCGTTGCCGAGGGGCAGGTGGTGCTGGCGATGCTGGTCGCGTCGCAGCGCTACCGGCCACTGTCGCTGCTGATCGCGACCAAAAGAATCGAGGCGCTGTCGGGCATCATCGCGCCGCTACCTGACGATGTCCCGGTCTACGCGGCGTCGCAGGCGGTGATCGACGCCATCGCGGGTTTCCCGCTTCATCGCGGCATCCTGGCAATCGGCCATATCGTGGAACCGCCGACGCCCGACACCCTGCTCGCCGGCCTTCCCGCGCGGGCAAATATCCTGTTCCTCTCCGCCATCGCCAATCACGATAATATGGGCGGCATCTTCCGCAATGCCGCCGCCTTCGGGGTGAAGGCGATCCTGCTCGACAGCGCGTGCTGCGATCCGCTCTATCGCAAGGCGATCCGCGTTTCGGTCGGCGCGGCGCTGCTCGTGCCCTTCGCCAGGGTCGCGGCGGATGAGGATGCGCTGGCCCTGTTCGATCGGCACGGCCTGAAGCCGGTAGCGCTGAGCCCTTCCGGGGCGCTGCCGCTCGCCCGATATGTGCCCGGCCCGCGCAACGTTGCCCTGCTCGGCGCCGAAGGGCCGGGGCTGAGCGCCGCGATCATGGCGCGCTGCACGACGGTGCAGATCCCGATGGCGCCCGGCTTCGATTCGCTCAACGTCGCGACGACAAGCGGAATCGTGCTCCATCACCTGACCAACGAACTTAGACTTACGGACTAGTCATTATTACCGAATTGAAGCGCTGCCCTCTCGCGCCAACATTGGAACGTTGAGTAACAAAACGTTGAGTAGCGATGAGTAACAATATGATTCTCCTGGTCGATGACGAACCGGCTTACCATGCCATTGTCGAAGCGCTGCTGGCGAAGGCCGGCATTCCTTTTCATGGGGTCCGCGATGCGCCCGCCGCCTTCCAGGCGGTTCGCGAGCATCATTATGACCTGATTCTGATGGACATCCGGATGGCCGGGATCAGCGGCTTTCGCGGCGCGGCGCATATCCGATCGGCATCGGAATGGACGCGCAACGTGCCGATCATCGCCTTCACCGCGCTCGATCCGCCCGACGGCGTCTCCCACTTCATCGCGCGCGGCTTCAGCGGATGGCTCAAAAAGCCGTTTGACGCCGAAGCGTTCGAAGCGATGCTGTCGCGCTGGCTGAGCCCCGCGCCGCATGGGCGGGCGAGCAAAGTCGGCTAGAGCGGCGGGCCGAATTTGGCCCATCGCAGCGTCTTTCGTCGGTCACAATGTACCCCGCATTGCTCCCTCCTCCATCCTCGCGATGGGCCAAATTCGGCTCCGTCACGGTGGGTC
>Ga0207658_10000370_pt1 | contig 44204 bp, 58 predicted proteins | sample KBSS33metaG_FD_184322 | JGI IMG/M metagenome (GOLD analysis project Ga0207658, IMG submission 184322) | Switchgrass rhizosphere microbial communities from Kellogg Biological Station, Michigan, USA - KBS S3-3 metaG (SPAdes) (version 2) | ecosystem: Host-associated > Plants > Roots > Rhizosphere...
CTCCGCTTCGGTGGCTGCAAGCCATGCAGAGGTTGGTCGTTCCTGTCGCCAGCACGACAACAGGTTCCGCATGCCCGCCCATGACGCCCGACAGCGCAATGCCCGCGCCACCGCCGCCAAGCATCAGGGCCAATCCGGCTCGCTGGCGCACAGACGCCAAATCGATGCGGCAATACTCGACCGTCACTCTGTAGAAGAGCGGCGTGCCCGTCTGGAGCATAACTGTGCCGCAATTTGCACAGGCGCCGAGGGCGTCGTCTCCATGCCGGCGACAGTTGTCGAGAGGACCGCTCACTTGCGGCGGGCCGACTTGCGGGCGGGGGCCGGCTTGGCCACGGGCGCGGGCTGTTCGGTTTCGCGGAGCTGGGAGATGTGCACGCGGCGGAAGCCGCTGGCGATCTCACGCGGGTAGCGGCGCGAGCGGATCGCGATGGGCACCATGCCGAGCGCATCGGGCGCGGCCTGGATTCGCACCTGTTCGGTGACCGTGCGCCCGTCGATCTCGTCGTCGAGATAGGCGATGGACCCGGCGTGCGGGAATGGGGTGGGGACGTTGAGCATGGGGCCTCCTGTGTCGGAGGTCTTGCTAGTGTGATATTGCACACCTTGTCAACAGACGAAGTGTGTTAGAACACACTAATTAGCGGGGACGTCTCCTTAGCAGCCGAATGATGAACCCGCGCTCGGTTGTGGTCGGTCTGTGCTTAAGCACGCCGTCGCCGCGGGCTATGCCGAGAATATCGGCGCGGTGCGGGACCGGCATATCTGCATGAGCAAGCAGCTTGCGGGCCGCTGTGATAAACTCGTTCTCGATGCGCTCTGCCTGGGTGTCCGTGACTGTATCCGAGCGGCGGCAAACCTTACACCCGACCGTCACCCCGCTTCGGAATTGCGCAAACCCGACGGAATATGTTCGGCCGCAATCGCACGAGATGGGCACGTTAGAGACACGGGCCAGTTGAAGGAGCAAGCGCTGGATCGATTCGCGCTTGTCCGCGATGTCCGGCCCATCGCCCGTATCTGCGGCCGCCTCCTCGCCGTAGCGCCGATCAAGGACCGCATCGTCAGTAAGTGTCACGTCCAGGACGACGCCCAGCATACCTTCGCCGCCAGAGTTGATAGATCGTATGCTGGCGGCGGTGCCTCGGCCCTGATCGTGGATCGCCTCCCGAAGCCAAGACGACTTGGCGATGTAGCCGATCGTTTCGCCCTCACTCGTTTCGACTCGCAGGGCAAGCTCGTCGAAAGGATTGCCGGTCTCGTGACATATCCGGACCGGCTCACCTTCGCGGCAAAGGCTGATCGCCATCTGGTATTTGGCCTCGCCCACTACAGGGACGGGGTAGACTTTCACCGCCTTGCAGACCGCTGCAGGACCCAGAGGACCGGGGCGGCCCATACGACCTCTTCGTCCTCCATGTCAGGCGCATTGAGCGAGCGAAGGGTATAGACCCCCGGCTTCGAGCCCTTCGACAGGATCTTGAGGAACGTGCCCCCATCGGCCGTTCGTACGGCGCAATAGTCGCCGATCGCGTTGGTCGGAATGCCGTCGATGTCGCGGTTCACATAAACCACGTCGCCGTCTTCGTACTTGGGGAGCATCGACACACCGACCACCTCTAGCGCCATGATCCGACCGTGCGCGCCGGGTGGGCGCGGTACCGGCGGCGCGTCGGGGTCTTCTTCGGCCTCGAACAGCACCTGGCCACCGGCGCCGACTCGCCCGGCAATTCGAAGGTCGGGATCTTCGAGAAGATGTTCGACTGACATGTCGAAAAAGCCCGCTAGACGGATTAATGTTCCGACGCGCACATCACGACGCGTCTCGTCAAAGATGTCGCGGATCGCGGTCTCGCCCAAGCCGGCGGCCTTGGCCAGTGGCTTCCGCTTGATGTCGCGCGCCTCCATCAGCCGCTTCAGGCGGGCGCGAAAAGCATTCATGTCAAAGTCGTTTGCCACGTGTGATTTATCACACGGAAGATGACAGGTGCGGGAGTCGTGATGTTTCACACCTTGACGGTGTGCAATGTCACACCTTAAGAGATGCGGCATGGCACTGCTCGACGACATCGAAGCCTTCCTTGCTACGCACGAGGACATCAGCGCGACAGCCCTAGGTGACCGTGCGCTTGGTGACAGGCACTTCGTGCGCCAGCTCCGACTGGGGCGGCGCGTGTGGCCCGAGACCGAAGAGAAAGTTCGGGCCTTCATGGCCGAGGCCGGTGGGGGAGTGGCGCATGCATGTGGCGATGCCGCAGTGCAGCACGGTTCGTCATCCGATGTTGCGGCTGCGAATATCGGGACGGGGGACTGATGCCGACCGCGCGTACCGTGCGCCTGGCGCCCGATGTTCTGGCTTTGAAGGTGGCCACGCGGGAGGCCGTGCGGGCCGCGGGCGGGCAGGAGTTCGTCGGCAGCGAAGTGGGGCGGAGCCAGTCGCAGATGTCCGACTATTGTTCGCCGAATGTGTCCGCGTTCATGCCGATCGACATCGTCGCCAAGGTGGAGGCGCTGGGCGCCGGATCGCCCGGGCATCCGCACATCACCCGCGCGCTCGCCCGCCACCAGGGCGACCTGGTGCTCGACTGCGGCGACGACTGCGAGCGCTTTCCACTGACGCAGCTGCTGGCCGAAGTGGCCGGTGAAAGCAGCGACGTCATTCGGGTCTTGGCCGAAAGCGCCGGCGTCGAAGGCGCGGCGGTCCGCACGATCGAGGCGATGCTCCCGGCGCAAAAGGCGGAACTGGCCCGCGAGATGGACGGCCTGCTGAAGGTCCTCACCAGCATCAACCAGCAGCTGCGCGGGGCCTGAGGTGGAGCGGGGGGGCGACTTCATCGACAGGATCGCCCGGGCCGCTCCGGGGGAGACTTTCGAGTATGGGCGGGGCAACAACCCGCCGCGAGAGCTGGTCCAGGCGATGCGGCCCTATGTCGACGCCGGCGTGCTGCACCCGACGCAGAAGCGCGTCGCCGGCGAAATGCGGTTCCTGGTCCAGCGCGGCCGCGGCGACTTCGCCCAGGCCGCGCGCGGTCCCCGTCGCGGTGCGGTGCGTCGCCGCCGGGTGCGCAAGTCGACTCTGACGCTGGTGCTCGAGTGCCTTGTTCGCGCGGTGCGGCGGGAACAGGCGTGCCCGACCAACGAAGAGATCGCCGCTGCCTGCGGACTGACCGGCAAGCTGGCTGCCAGCTACCGGGTCCGCCGCCTGGTCGCGGCCGGCAAGATCGCGGTGGTGGACCACAGCCCGTGGGGCCGCCGCGTCGTCACCATCCTGACCGGGCCGATGGCCGGCCGGTCCACTCCGGAGGCTGCGCTGTGAAGATGGAAGAGGATCGTTCGGAAGGTTCGATGTGGGCGCTGTACGCGGCGGTGTGGGCGGTGCTGGTGGCGGGCGCCTGCCTGGGCGCGGCCTGGGCGCTGGCGAAACTGGCGGTGGTGTCGTGAGCGACGACTACGCGGGCCCTTCCTATACCTTGGGCCGGGTCGAGGAGCGGCAGGACGTGCTCGCCCTGCTCGAACGGCGCCGGTGCGCCTGCGCAACGATGGTCGAGCGCAACCCGGCCGAGGCCGAGCGCGCGGGCGTGATGCAGCGCCAGCTGGCGGTGCTGATCGATGAGGTCCGGGCCGGGCTGCACGAGGGCGAGGTCGCCGCGGCGCAGACGGTCGGTAGCGAGGAGTCCTGACATGGCCTTTGAAACAATCGAGTGCGTGAACCCGCCCAAAGATGGTGCAGCGAAGGCTCCATCCGGGGGCGTGCAGGTATCGGCGCGCAAGCTGGGGAGCCGCAACGGCCGCGAAGTCCGCTACATCCGGCTGCAGATCGGCGCGCAGCTGGCCAAGGCGGTGTCGCTCGTCGCGGAGACGCAGAAGGTGCTGCTGCTGTTCGGCAGCGGCGAGGACGCAGGCAAAGTGCGGGTGGCGGTGCCGCCCACGGGGGGGGGCTTCACGGCCAAGAGGGACAAGGCCGGCAATTACGCCGTAACGGTCAATGCTGCGACGGCGGAAGGTTTGTTCGCGCTCGACTTCCCCAGCTTCCGGCAGGAGCGCTGCGAGCCCGTGAGGCCGACCAACGGGCAGTCGCCGCATTTCGTGTTCATGGCGAGCAAGGCCATGCTTTCGGTGCAGGACTGAACCGATGACGACGAACGACACCCGCGCGGCGAAGACCCGCGTTCGTGCCTCGACCCTGCGCGGCGCCTTGCGCGACGTGGGCGGGATCGTGGAGGCGCGCAACACCATCCCGATCCTGTCGAACGTGCTGCTGCAGGTGCGCAACCAGCGGATCACGGTGACGGCCACGGACCTGGACCACTGGGCGGTGCGCACGTGCGCCACCGACGATCGCGACGGGCCGGCATCGAAAGAATGGCTCGATTCGATCCGGCCGTTCACGGTGTGCCTGCCGGCCAAGCCGCTCGAGGCGGTGCTGGGCAAAGTCGATGGTGACGCGATGGTGACGATCGAGGCGCCGTGCGAGATCGGCGCGGCGTGGAGCGGGCCAATCGCGGTGTCCGCCGGGCGGGCCCGGTGGAAGCTGCCCGCGCTGCCGGCGAAGGAGTTTCCCGACATCGCCGGGTTCGAGGTCGCATCCGAGTTCGAGATGGCGTGCGGCCAGCTGGCCGACGTGTTGGCCGGCGTCGACCACGCGATCTCGACCGAGGAGACGCGCTATTACCTCAACGGCGTGTACCTGCATCCGGTCGACCTGAACCTGCTGTTCGCGGCGACCGACGGCCATCGCCTGGCGCGCTGGTCGATGGACGGGCCGGTCGGCTCCACCAGCTTTCCGCCGGCGATCGTCAGCCGCAAGACGGTGGCGGTACTGGGCAAGCTGCTGATGGCAGCGGTGAAGGCGGACAAGGCGAACGACGGCGCCGCCGCAGCGGTGCAGATCGAGGCGAACGCGGACGGCAGCCGCCTGCGCTTGGTCATGCCGACCGAGGGCGACGGGGAGGTGGAAGTGCTGGCCAAGGCGATCGACGGCACGTTCCCCGACTACGTGCGCGTCATCCCGTCCGCGCCCGAGTACCGGCTGATCGTCGAACGGGCGGCGCTGGCCGCGGCGGTGGAGCGGGTGGCGGTGCTGGCGGAGACGAAGTCGCGCGCGGTCAAGCTGTCGCTCGAGGCCGACCTGGTGACGATCTCGACCCGATCGCCGGAGCTGGGCGAGGCGAGCGAGGAACTGGCCTGCACGTTCAGCGGCCCGCCGTTCGAGATCGGGTTCGACAGCAAGTTCCTGCGCGAGGGGCTGGGCGCGGTGGCGAGCGACACGGTGGCGCTGCAGCTGGCGGCCGCCGACGGCGCGGCCCCGGCGCGGATCTCGGGCTGGGAGGACGGCGGCGAGGTGGGGCCGCTGTTGCAGGTCCTCATGCCGGTGCGGGTGTGATGCGGCCGCTGGCGATCAGCAAGGCGACACGCCACCTCGGACCGCCGGCCGGCGTCGACCGGGAGGATTGCGGCAATCTGATGATCCGTGACCTTCCGTCCCCGCTTGGCAACAACATGTGGTCAGCCTGGGAGCCCTCGGCCGAGGAGCTGCAAATCCTCAACACGGGAGGGCGCGTCTACCTGGCCATCGCCGGGTCTGCGCACCCGCCGGTGATCGTGACTGCCGGCCACAAGCTCCTGCCTCAAGACGAAGATCCCGAATGATGGCGGCTCAGGATGCGTGGAACGACCTGGGGCCGAGCGTGCCGCCGCGCTGTGCGGTGTACGCGCTGGCGCTGCAGGTCGAGGAAGCCGCCCGGCTCGCGCGCGAGTTGACGATGGCGGGACCGCGCGTCGACGTGCCGCGCGCGCTGAAGGCGCTCGATCGGGCGCGGGCGCTGCTCGGGTCTTCGGATCAAGGATGACCGAGGTGGCAACGTCGTCTCGCCCCATCGCCCCAGGCACACCCATCTTCGGAGTGGTTTTCCGCGATGGAACCACCGGTGCGTGGACGTCGGTTCGCAGTGAGACCTTGCGGATGGGTCGCGAGTGTTCGGCCATAGGCATAGCTGTCGTCGGCATCCTCGTTGCCCGCATGAAGTCTGAAGAGCTGATCGAGAAAGTTCACGTTGGTGAAGGCGCTGGCGGTGCCTGACCATCCCACAATCGACGAGCGCAAGGCCGAGGTGCGGCGCCGATTGTCGATCGGCGCGGTAATCGATGCACACCTGAAACTGACCGGGACCGCACGCAGCGGCCGCCGGCGGGCGAAGTGCGAGTTTCACGGCAGCTCCTCGCTGAGCTTCTCGGTCAAAGATGCCGATTCGGGCGACGGCTACGGCCATTGCTTCGGCTGCGGATGGCATGGCGACATGTTCCGCTTCCTGATGGACCTGAAAGGCTGGCCGTTCATGGAGGCCTTGGCCGAGCTCGAACGCATGGCCGGCGTCGGCACGGTGGGCGGCAACGACCGGGCCGCCAGTGGCACGGTGACGCGCGCGCGGGCGCCGCAACCGCGCCGATCGGCGGCGGAGCGCACGCCGATCGAGCCGGTGGACATGGGACGCTGGATCTGGAAGCGCGCGCAGCGCGACGATTGCGCGGTGCGGCGGTACTTCATGGGCCGCGGCGTGCCGCAAGCTCAGCTGGGCGCGGAGCGCCTCGCGCAATTTCGCTTCCTCGGCGAGTGTCCGTGCGTCAGCTGGCCGCTGGGCAGCGATCCGCGCAAGGCGCTGCATGCGCCCGCGGTGGTCGCGCTGGTGCGGGTGCCGCAGTTCCTCGGCGATCCACCAGTGCTGGAATGGGTACCGGTGGGGGTGCACGTCACGTATCTCGACCTGGCCGGTACCGGCACGATGAAGCGGCGCGCGCCCTGGGCGAAAGCCGACGACGCGGACCCGTGGCTGCCCAAGCGGCGGATGCTGGGCCCGGTCGGGCGCGGGTGCGTGGTGCTGGGCGAGTATCGGCCGCAGGCGCGGCTGTGGCTGGGCGAGGGCAACGAGACCGTCCTTTCGGGCATGGCGATCGGCGCGGCCGGGCCCGACGACGTCGGCATCGCGACGCTGAGCCTCGACAATCTGCAGGGCGGCATGGCGAAGTGGCGCAGCGGCGTATGGCCGCTGTTCAACGTGCAGCCCGATCCGGAGCGGCCATGCTTCCGGGTGCCGGGGCATCGCGGGCCGGTGGTCGGCCTGGTCGATGCCGACATGAGCCCGCTGCGCGGCCAGCGCGATCGGCGCACCGGACAGTTCGCCGGCGAGCTGGTGGTGGAAGCGAAAGGCGGGGCGATCGTGCGTCGGCCGATCACCGGCAGCGAGCGCGCGCGGATCTGCGGCGAGCTGATCGTGAAGGGCTGGCGCGCTGCAGGCTGCCCGGCCGAAGCCGTCCGTGCGCCCGCCGGCATGGATTTCAACGATGCGATTCAGGAGGGCGTGTGATGAGCGACAAAGGCGTGATCTTCTCGGCACCAATGGTGCGCGCGCTGCTCGACGGCCGGAAGACACAGACACGCCGACTGCTCGCCGGAGCGCCGAAGGCAGATGGCTGGCACTGCGATCCCGACCCAGCATCGCAGTCCGGGCAGCGCTTCGTTGCTGATGGAGGTGGCGTCAGCCTGCCTTGCATCGTGCCCTACGCCCCCGGCGATCGGCTCTACGTCCGCGAGAACTGGCAGGCACTAAGCCACGGCGATTACCTGCCGACCAAGAGCAGCATTTCTGATGTGCGCTATGCTGCCACAGATCCGCTTGCTGACGCGGATAAGGATGTGCGCGGCTATCCGTGGCGACCGAGCATCCACATGCCGCGCTGGGCCTCCCGCCTATGGCTCGCCGTCACCGAGGTTCGCGTCCAGCGGTTGCAGGATTGCAGCGAGGCGGATGCGATGGCGGAGGGAATACAGCGAGACTCCATCCCGGACGGACCAATTCCCGGTGGCAACACATCGTTCGGCTACCCTGGCTACAGCGGCTTCGATACCGCCATATCAGCCTACACCACCCTCTGGAACAGCCTCCACACCGCCGAGGGCGAACGCTGGCAGGATAATCCGTGGGTCGTGGCAATCAGCTTTTCCGTCCACCGCGGGAATATCGACGCCGGGAAAAAGGCCAAGTGACCGACGATCGCCTGCGGGGGCTTATCAATGCCGTCCGCGCCTACAACGAGGAGATCGCGGATGCTGTCGCCGGGCGGCGCGGGGTGTTCGAGCAGGCCAAGGCGATGGGCTACGATCCCAAGACCATGCGCCAGCTGATCCGTCGCATGGGCATGGCGGCGAGCGACCGCGAGGCGGCCGACGAGCTGCTCGCCCAGTACGAGTGCGCCATGGGCATCGCCGGTGCGGTCGAGCCGCATGCCGACGGCGGTCCGGCCGAGCGCAAGCGCGAGCCGTACACGGCGCCGGCCACCGCCACTACCGAGGAGCAGCTGCGGGCGGTGATCAGCCGCGTGCTCGGGCTGCGGGCCGAACGCAGCGAGCGCGGCCAGGAAATCCGGCTCGAGCTGCGCAAGGCCAAGGTCGCCGGATTCGATCCGCGCAAGATCACCGAGGCCTGCACCTGGCTCGAACGGTGCGACACGCACGGCCGCGACCGCATGCTGGCGATCGAGGAGCTGTTCCAGACCTACCGCGACATCGGCGACGGCCCGCGCGCACCGGTCGCGATCGAGGGCGACAGCAAGCTGGTAGCGATGTTCGCCGGCGATCCGCAGCCGGAAGCGAAGGCGGTGACGCTGAAGCAACGGCAGGTGGGCGACGCGATCGCCTTTGCCCAGATCAGCCGGCGCAACAGGGGGATCGTGTGAGCGACAAGATGATACCGGTTCCGGTGGACGATCCGCTGGAGCTGGCCTGGTTCGAGTGCAACGACTTCGGCAACGGGCGGCGGCTCGAAGTCCTGGCCAAGGGCCTGCTGAAATGGGTCGACGATCGCTGCTGGCTGGCCTTCGACGGCAAGCGCTGGTCCGAGCGCGAGGGCGGCTTTCGCGCGCGGGCGATCGCGCACCAGGTGGCGCAGCATATCCACGACGAGGCCTATGCGCTGGCCGAGCTGATCGGCGACCCGAAGAACCCGGACGGGCAGAAGCTGCTCGATCGCTATGGCGACTGGTGCACGCCGGCGCGGGCGATGGACCGGCTGACCAGCTTGCATCGCTGGGCGATGAAATCGGGCAACGCGGCGCAGACCGCGGCGATGCTGACCCAGGCCAAGGACATGCCGGCGATGCGCGCCTGGTCCGAGGACTTCGATGTCGATCCGCTGACCTACAACGTCCAGAACGGCACGCTGCGTTTCGTGCAGCGGCAGGACGGGCGATGGGAGTGCCTGTTCCAGGACCATCATGAGCCGGGCGACATGCTGATGCAGATCGCGCACTTCGTCTACGATCCGGAAGCGACGTGCCCGCAATGGCTGTCGCGCCTGGAACTGGTGCAGCCCGAGCCCGAGCAGCGGGCGATCTTCGCGCGCATGTATGGCCAGACTTTGACCGGGCTGACCGACTGCGAGGAGTTCTACGTCCACAAGGGCGCGGGCGGCGACGGCAAGACCAAGACGCACGAGGTGATCGCGCACGGGCATGGCGACTACTACCGCCACGCCAAGGTGGCGACGTTCCTGAAGGCGGCGTTCCAGAAGGCCGGCAGCGAGCATCGATCGGACCTGGTGCGCCTGGCCGGCGACATCCGCATGGTGATCTGCGACGAGCCGCCGCTGCATGCCACCTGGGACGGCGAGACGATCAAGCAGGTGACCGGCGGCGGCAACGTGACTGCGCGCGGTTCCGGCGAGCGGACCGAGATCACCTTCAAGCCGCGCTGGAAGCTGTTCGTCGAGGTAAACCCGACGCCCAACATGCCGAGCGACGACAAGGGCTTTCGCCGCCGCTTCCGGCTGACGCGATGGCCGGTCGACCTGTCCAAGACCAAGGACGGGTTCGAGCCGCCGGCGCAGCTGTTCAAGCGCCTGTCGGCCGAGCTCAGCGGCATCCTCAACTGGATGATCGCCGGCTGCCTGGAATGGCTGCCCGACCGGCGGGTGCCGGTGCCGGCGATCGAGGCGGACCAGCTGGCCGACTTCTGGGCTTCGTCGAGCCCGCTGGGAGAATGGCTGGCCGAGCGGTGCGACACGACCGACCGCGAGGCGCGAACCGGATCGAAGATCCTGCTGGACGACTTCCGCGCCTGGATGGAGCGCAACGACATCGAGGAGGAGCAGCGCAAGAAGTGGACGGCGACCAAGTTCGGCCGCGACCTGTCGCAGCGCACCTTCATCGGCAAGAAGGACGGCCGGGGCAACAAGGTGCGCGTCGGCATCAGGCTGCAAGCACAGAACCCGTTTGCGGCGCAGGATATGGGCTCCAGGCCCGAGAGGGCATCCGAGGCGGCGGCGGAGCCGCCCGCCGCGAATTTGCGCGATCAGGACTGGGCGGGGCCGGCGTTCGGCGACGACGATCCGTTCGGTGACGACTGAGATGGCGAGGCAGGGCACGGTACGGACGGACGGTTACGGACAGTTGTGCCCAACCGTCCGTAATTCAGGGGGCGCGGGGGTCGTTCGGGTAGCGGCGGGCACTGCGGGCAAGGCCGGCGAGCGGGCTACGGACGGTCGCGACGGTGGGTTCGACGGTGGGTGCAGGGGCCTACCGTCCGTAGGCGAAGCGCCCGGATAGAGCGGGCTTCGCGGGCTGACGGAGGGTTACGGACGGTTGCCCTCCGTCGCATGGCCTACATGCGCGCGTACGCGCATACAGCATCGACCTACGCACTCTCTTACCGTCCGTTCCTTTGTTCTGGAGAAGTTGGATGGTTGTCAGTCTAAAGAATGTGAGGGTGGGACTACTGGGTCACGTGCAGGCCGTGCGGCATGCCGAGCCTGTGGAGTTGCCCGAGTGGTGGACCTTTGACCTGGTGCGGGATGCGTTGGTGGAGGTGGCGGACCTGTGGTGGCGCTCACCGGGCGGCCGCGGTGCCCAGTATGCCAGCGACGGGCCATGGCGGCAGATGTTGCGCGAGGACCGTGCGGGCGATTGGGACGCTCGGGGGGTAGACGGCAGGTCAAGCGACGTGCCGATCACGCCGCTGCCGCTTAGCAAGCGTGAGGTAGAGTTGCGAGATCGCGTCAGCGAGTGGTTGCAGTTGGTCGACGATCCGGCTGATCGGCGATTGATCGTCGCTGCCGTGTCGCACCTCGCCAGGGGCAAAGCGAGGGTGCCGTGGCGGCGGATCAAGCACCAGATGGGCGTGCCGTTCGGGGAAGACGGGCTACGCCGTCGATACGAGCGCGCTCTAGGTGCAATCGCCAAATCGCTCAACGGCGCGGAAAAGCGCAGGTAGAGAGGGTCAAGGGGTAGAATGTTCCTCGCCGCGAATATTTCGTGTCCGTCTATCGGCGTGAATGGCCTATCAGAGCGATATGGTCGGGGCGGGCTCATGCGACCCAACGACGAAATCGATGTCTTCGAACCGATTGCGCTGGACCTGCTCGGCATGCGTTTCGCAGCCCGCCGCCGACAGCGCCCGCGGGTCCTTCCCGGGGTCTTCCCGAGTACGGGAGCCGAAGGCGCGGCAAGTGTGAGAGTACCGGATTTTTCCGGAAGTTCCTGTTTTTGTTTGGGTTTCGGTCGGTGAGTGACCGGGTTGTCCTAGGAAAGCTGCACGAGCTGGCCGAGCTTCCGGGCATGCCCTCGGAGCCCGTGCTGCGGCGGCTTATCAGGGACAACATGGATTTTCCCGTCGTGTCGACCGGCACAAACGGGCGAGCGTACGAAATCGACATCGCCGCCGCCGTCCTCTGGGTTCGTAACCACGAAGAGGCCAAGCGGCAGGCCGAGCGTGATCGCGGCGAAGAGTTGCGGCAGCTCTCAATGGACCTGCTGGGTCCTGACGCTGCCAGCAACGTCGCCCAGGCTGGCCTATCGCCGGCCGAGCGCAAGGCGCTGCTCGAGGAAGAGCTGATCGCCACGAAGCTGGCCGAACGGCGCGGCGAGCTGGTGCGAAAGGAGTCGGTGGAGGCTGCGTTCACAGCGGTGTTCGATCTGTTGGGCCAGCAGCGCCGCGGGCTTGCCGCGCGCCTAGCGAAGCGCAGCGATCTGTCGCGCAAGCAGCAGACGCTGATCGAGGAGTTGCTGGACCGGGATCTCGACGAGCTCGCGGCCAAGTTCGAGGAAATGGGACGCGGTGGTGGAATGCCAGACGGTGATCCCGCCCTTTGAAACGGGGCTGCAGGTCGTCGGCCGTATGGCCTACCGGGTTCGACCCAAGGAAAAGCTGAGCGTCTCGCAATGGGCCGGCCGGCACATCCGGCACTACGATCCCAGTGCGTTGCCGTTCCTGGCCGAGATCATGGACGCGTGTTCGGATCCCGAAACCTGTGAGGTGGGCGACATGGGCCCGGCGCAGGGTGGCAAGTCGATGGTTGGAGAAGCCTTCATCGGGTGGTCCATTCACCAGGACCCTGCGCCGTTTCTCATGGGGCAGCCTGACAAGGCGGCCGCCGAAGCGTTCATCAAGTTGCGCGTCAACACGCTGCTGGCAACCATCCCGGCGCTGCGAGCCGAGCTGGCGCCCAGCGCCAGTGCGGACAACATGCACCTGAAGTTGTTCCGGGGCATGTATCTGGGCGCGGCCTGGCCGGTGAAGAGTCAGTTTCGCCAGCGGCCGTACTGCCGGGGTTGGCTCGACGACTTCGACGCCTTTCCCGACGATATCGAGGGGGAAGGCGACGCGGTCGGTTTGCTTGAGGGGCGCATGACGACCTTCAAGGGGCGAGACACCAAGCTGGTATCATCGTCACCGGCAAAGGAAGGCGGCGGCATCGAAGCCTTCATCGAGGGCGGGACGGATGAAAGGCTGCGGCCGGTCTGTCCGGGTTGCGGAACGCGAGTCGAGTTCGACTTGATCCGCGATCTGAAGTTTGACGACGAGGGCGATGCCGAGATGGCCGCGCAGACCGCGCATGTCGTCTGCCCGGCTCATGGCTGCGTACTCGAACCAGAAACGCGGCACGTGCTGCTGGAGAGCCTGGATTTGCTCCCGAACCGGGGCTTCGTGGCGAAGCGACCGGAAGCTGGCAGGTATCGGCGGACGTTCAGGCGCGACGGCCTGTTGTCGTTCACGCCCTGGGCGGACCTTGCCCGCCAATGGCGTGCGGCGCAGATCGCCTGGGCCGATCGTCAGGATGAAGGACCGCTTCGTGTGTTCTACAACACGAAAGCGGGGAAGAACTACCGCTCGATCCTTTCAGGTGAAAAGCCGGTCGAGCCCGATACGCTTCGAGACCGTCGTCGGCCGGGGTGGTTGCTGGGAACGGTGCCACGTGGACCGAAGGTGCTCAATCTTGTGGTCGACGTGCAGCGTGACCGCTTCGAGTGTGCGGTGATCGGTACGGCGGCAGGGCGCGAGACCTGGCTGGTCGATCGTTTTGCGATCCATGTGCTGGATGACGGGCTGACCGGTGTCATGCCGTTCGTGCACAAGGAGCACTGGAAAGTGCTGCTCGGCCTGTTCGACCGTCTGTATCCGCTCGTCGAAAACGGGGTGACGGTGGGCCACGCGCCGGTGTTGTCGGTAACGGTGGACACCGGCGGCTCGGACAAGGCGGGCGACCAGGCGACGGAAGGCGCGAAGTACTTCTGGCAGGCCGCACGGGCTCTCGGTGTGCCCGCGACGCGGATCACGCTCGTGAAGGGTGGATCGAACGTCAAGGCGGCGTTGATGGCTCCCGGCCAGTTCGCCGACCAGAAAACACGGGGGGGCGGGAAGCGCAGCTCCGCGCGGCTGTGGATACCCAACCCGCACAAGATCAAGAACGTGATCGACGCCCGGTTGCGTCGAGAAAGGCCGGGGCCGGGCTATGTGCACCTGCCCGAGAACCTGAGCGACGAGTACATCGACGAGCTGGCCGCCGAGGAAATGGTGGATGGCAAGTGGAGCAAGCGCCGGGCCCGCAACGAGACGTGGGATCTGCTGGTTTATGCCGAGGCCGCGATCCTCAAGCCGCCCTTCGCGCAGAGCCGCTCGGACATGCGATGGATCCCGCGCGGTTTCAGCGTTCAGTGGCCCGCCCGGTCGGAGTTGGTGCAGGCGATTTCAGGTCAGCCTGGATTGCCAGGGGTCGTGGCGGCCGTGGATGCGCCTACGGTTGAAACGGCGCCTGCGTCCCTACCGACTGCAAAGCCGCCCCATGTGCGCCAGAAGGCGGCAAGGAAACAGTGGATCAAGACGCCCGGCCCATGGCTTGGGCGACGGTAGACAGGAGAAGTCTGATGGAAATGTATGTCTGCAGCGCATCCGACGCGCGCACTGCGAACAACGCTGTTCGTCACACCTACCGCGTGCTTTCCGATGTCGAAAAGGCACAGATGGTGGCGATCAAGGACAAGGGCGCCGAGTTCTTGCAGCTCATCGAAAACCTGCGCTCGCCGCCCGAACCGGCAGGCAAGGTCAATGGAATCGAAGTGGCACTCGGCACGTTTGATCGCGAGCTGAGCATCGCGACCGAGAAAGTCGAAGAGGCGGTCATGTGGGCCGTCAAGCATATCACTTCGTAACTCAACCGGAGAACCCAAGTGGCATTTTCCCGCACGGATCTCGACGCTTTGGACGTCCAGATCCAGAAAGGCATCAAGAAGGTCACGTTTGCCGACGGGCGAAGTCGCGAGTTCCAATCCGTCAGCGAAATGATGGAGCTGCGCCGCGAGATGAAGTCCGAAATCACGGCCGCCGAAACGCAGGTGAACCCACGTACGCGGACCAGCCTGGGCCGCATGCGGCGCCGGGGCTGCTGATTCGTGAACCTGCTCGACCAGATGATTGCCTATGTCGCGCCAGAAAGCGCGGCCCGGCGTGCCGCCGCTCGCATCGCGATCGGACGGGCGGCGGCGGTCGAGCGGCGTATCAAGCGATCGGCGGACAGCTTTCGCTACGACGATCGGGATGCCAGGGTCGGGATGAAGTCGAAGCGCGGTCCGATGACGCGCGCTGAGCGCGAGTCCCTCTGGCGCTTGTTCCGCCTCAATCCGTTCGCCCGCAAGGCGATGAACGCCATGCTGAACGCCCTCATCGGTTACGGCATCACGGGCTCGCCGGTCCGGGCCAAGGCGGTCGCCAAGGACTGGGCGGAATGGATCAAGGTCTGCGACTGGGACGGTGTCCTGGACTTCTACGGCATTCAGGAGCTGGTGGCGCGGTGCTGGATGCTTGACGGCGAAGTGTTCATCGTCTTTCGCATTGCCAGCGGCGTTACTGGCAATCCGCTACGGTTGCAGGTGCTCGCCGCCGACCAGCTCGCCACGGGCGTGGCGGCCACGCATATCCGGCAGGGTATCGAGTTCGCGTCGGGTCGTCCGGCCGCCTATCATTTCAAGAAGGCCCGCGAGGGCGTCGACGTCCTTGGCGTGGAGCGGATCGCGGCCGAGAACGTGGTGCACCTGTTTACGCGCGAGGAACCTGGCCAGTGGCGCGGCCGCAGCCATTTCGAGAGCGTCACCGATGCCTTGCAGGGCGTGGACGACTATCTCGAGGCCGAAGGGGTGCGCAAGCGCATCGAAAGTTGCTTCGTCGCCTTCGTGTCGCAAAGCGCGGACGCTGCAGCGGATTCGACGCCGCTAGGCCGGATCGACGACGAAGGTGAGGGTGACGGCCTGGGGCCGGAAGGTGAGCGCGAAGAAACGTTCTACCCGGGCATGATCAATTATGGGCTGCCGGGAGAACAGGTCACTTTCGGTGAGCCGAAAGCCGCCGGCGGCTTCGGCGATTTCCTGCGATGGGGTTCGGTTCGCGCATCGGCCGGCGCAGGCGTTACCTACGAGGGCATGACGGGCGACCTGTCCAACGTGAACTTCGCCAGCTTTCGCGCCGGCGAGAACGAATTCAAGCGGCTAATCGGCCGCCTGCAGTGGCTGCACCTGATCCCTCGCGTGTTGGACCGCGTCTATGACGCCTTCTGCCGGGTGGGGATGGAAACAGGCCGCTTCGCCAAGAAGCCGGTGATGAAGTGGGCGACGCCGCCGTTCGCGTCGATCGATCCCAAGGGCGATGCCGAGGCTGCCATTCTGGAGATGGAAGCAGGTCTGGAAACGCATCGCTCCAAGATCAACGAGCGCGGCTACGACTACGACGAGCAGATCGACGATCTCGCGCGCGATTTCGACGCGCGGCGCGTGAAGGGTCTGGCATTGAAGGGCGATCCGTCGCCGGCGCCCGCGAGTGCAAAGAAGGAACCGAGTGATGGACAAGCCGCCGCCTGACCTGCGGGTCACTTCGCCGATGATGATGAGGGCTGCCACGGTGCAGCCCTCTTCGTTTCAGGAGGACGACAACTCGATCGAAGTCGTGTTCTCCACCGGAGCCGCGGTGACCCGGTACGACTGGTGGGACGACGAATACTACGACGAGACCCTCTCTCTCGACGAAGGTGCGGTCAGGCTCGAACGGCTGAATGCCGGGGCCACGTTCCTGGCGGACCATCGGGCCTCGCTGAACTCGGTGATCGGGTCGGTGTCACCCGGCACCGCCCGGATCGAGGGCGGCTTGGCGCTGGCGCGCATCCGCCTTGCCACCACCGAGGACGTTGCCGCTCTCGTGGCCAAGATTCGAGACGGTCACGTTCGTACGGTGAGCGTCGGCTACGTGGTGCACGAGTACACGATGCGTGACGCCGGCGAGGGCAAGCGCAAGGAAATGCGGGCTACCGACTGGGAGCCTTACGAGATTTCGGCCGTGGCCATTCCCGCCGACGCGGGAGCGGTGATGCGTGCACGATCTGCCGAGCAGGGCGGCTTTCCCTGCATCGTTCGCGGCGCGGCCGCACAAGCCAAGGAAACGAGAATGGATCCGACGACCACTTCGGCGCCGGCGCCCGCGCCGACTGCCACTCCTGCCCCCACGCCCGCGCCGACCGAGCGCCAGGCCGAACACGTGTCCGTCGCTACCATCATGGAGCGCGGCAAGGTGCTCGGCAACGATGCGGTCGTCACCCTGATCGGCCGGCACACCACCGACCCGATGACGGCGCTCGACCTGGAGCGCGCGATCAACGACGTCTACGCGTCTCGCAACCCGGTGCCGGAGATTGACAACTCGCGGGTGGAGGTCACTCACGACCAGCGCGACAAATGGATCGAGGGTGCGACGCACTGGCTCATCGTCAAGGCCGGGCTGCGCGGTCAGGCGGAGCGCGCGGCGAGGCAGCGCGGCGAAAACCTGAAAATCGACCCGGGTGAGTTCCGCGGCGTGTCGATGCTCGAGCTCGCCCGCGAAAGCGTGCATGCGCTTGGCCTCAAGCCCCGCTCGCGCGATCCGAAGGAGCTTGTCGGCCTGGCGCTCACCGGGCGGTCCGCGATCACCCAGGGCACCAGCGATTTCGTCGTGCTGCTCGAGAACGTCATGCACAAGACGGTGCAGGACGCCTATCGCACCACCGCTGACACATGGAGTCGCTGGTGTGGAGTGGGATCGGTGAGCGACTTCCGGGATCACAACCGGTACCTGCGCGGCAGCTTCGGCGCGCTCGATCTGGTCAACGAGCTGGGCGAGTTCAAGAACAAGCCGATCCCGGACGGCGCTCGCGAGAAGATCCGCGCGCTGACCAAGGGCAACATCATCAGCCTGAGCCGGCAGGCGATCATCAATGACGACATGGGTGTGTTCAGCGGCCTGGCGACGGACCTCGGCCGTGCAGCCAAGCTGTCGATCGAGATCGATGCCTATGCGCTGCTCGCCAGCAACCCGGCGATGGCGGACGGCAATCCGCTGTTCGATGCCAGCCATGGCAACCTCGAGACGTCCGGCGTTGTGCCGAGCGTCGCGGCGATCGACGCTATGCGCGTGGCCATGGCAAAGCAGAAGGACGTGAGTGGAAACGAGTACCTCGACATCGCGCCGTCCATCTGGCTCGGCCCGATCGGGCTGGGGAGCGCCGTGCGGGTGATCAACGACAGCCAGTACGACCACGACAGCACCAAGTTGCAGAAGCCGAACCCGGTCGCCAAGATCTTCACCGACGTCGTCGATACCGCGCGGCTTTCGGGCACGGCCTGGTATACGCTCTCCGATCCGAACATGGCGCCTGCGATCGAAGTCGTGTTCCTCAACGGCGAGCAGGACCCGTTCGTGGACAGCCAGGAAGGCTGGCGCATCGACGGGGTTGAGTGGAAGGTGCGCCACGACTACGGCGTGGGCGCCGTCAACTGGCGCGCCATTCGGAAGAACCCGGGCGCCTGATCTCCCGGCTGCTTGCCGGGCTCGTGCGATCGTTCACCCCACCATTGATCCGAGAGGGCGGCTCCGGCCGCCCTCTCGCGTTTCGAAGTCCAGACCATGAAGCAGATCAAGCTCCTCGACGTTGCCTATGTCGACGGCATCCCCCGCAACCCGAGCGAGGGCGTCCTCACCGTCACCAACGAAGAGGCCGAGCGCCTGGTGAAGCAGGAGCTCGCCGAGGACGTCACGGCCGACTTCAAGGGCAAGCCCGCCGGCGGCGCGGCTTCGACCTGACACCCATCCCATCGAAGGCCCGGCGTCCATCGACGATCGCGCCTGTTCATCCGTGAAGGAGATTTCCGATGAAGAACTTCGTTCAGCCGGGCGTGACGCTCACGCTTGTCGCGCCCTATGATGTCAACCCCGGCGATGGCCTGCTGGTCGGTTCGCTCTTCGGCTATGCCAAGGGCAAGGCCGCGTCCGGCTCGCCGATCGAGACGCTTACCGAAGGCGTGGTTGACGGCGGCAAGGCGGCCGGCGCCGTGACCCAGGGCGCGAAGCTGTACTGGGACAATACGGCCAAGGTGCTCACCACCACGGCGTCCGGCAACACGCAGGTCGGCGTCGCCACACAGGCTGCCGCCTCGGGAGACGCGACTGCGCGAATCAAGCTCGGCATCGTTGCCTGATAGCACTCGGGCCGCGTGAACCTGTCGCGCGGCCCGATGAGCTACTTCGCACGCGTAGGCATTTGAGCCATGAGCCCCGACGACAAGGCCGCGCTGGTGGCAATCCACGACGCTTTCGCCAGCGAGGTTCTCTACGGCGGCGTCGGCAAGGTGATAGCTGTCGAAACCGACGACGGGATGGCCGATGGGATGGGCGGTCCTGCTGTCCGGAGCCGTTCGTTCGAGATCCTGCAGGACAGGCTGCCGCGCGAACCGGCGAAGAACGATCGAATTGACGCCGGCGGCGCGACGTGGCGGGTGATTGAGGTCCAGCGTCGCGACGATCTCGCGGCGTGGGTGCTGTTCGTGGAGCAACGGCCGTGACGTCGGTGCGCGAGCAGATCTTCGCCCGCATCGAGTGGCAGCTCAATGCGGTCTACGCCGCACAGGAAATCGAGCGGATGCCATCGAGCGAGCCGGCGGCGTTCCCCGCGCTGCACATCTTCGACGGTGGCGACGAACCTGCCGATGGCGAGGCGGGTACCGATCGCTGGGCGATGTCCGTCGAGATCGAGGGCACCGTCGAGGGCGGAACCGGGTCAGAAGCGCACGCCGCCATGAACGCGCTCGATGCCAAGGTGATCGAGACGCTGTTCGCCGAACCGCTGCTCGACGGTCTGGTTACCGAAATCGAAGCGAGCAGCTTCAAGCCCCAGGTCGTCGAGCGCGCGTCCAGGCGCCGGCTCGGCTTCGTGCGAGGGCTGACCATTTTCTACGCGACGCGGCGGGGATCGCCGCAAGTGATCGACTGAGGAGACGACAATGCCCGGTGACAATCTCCCGACCATTCGGCCGCGCAACGTCGCGATCCTGGTCAAGCAGGAAGCCACGAGCGGCAGCGACGCCGCGCCGGTGGCGGCCGATGCGATCCCGTTCGAGGCGGACGGCTACAGCTACAACAGCCCCTATGCGTCCGAGCAGAGCAACGAGGCGAACGGCTCGCTGGTCGCCGGCGCGCCGCTGGTCGTCGGTCGCCCCGCCGAGATTTCTATCCGCGTGCGGGTCAAAGGCGTGGGCCCGGGTACGGCATATACTTCGCTGGTGAAGCCGCCGCACCATGTGCTGTTCCAGGCCTGCGGCAAGCGCGGCGTGTTCACGTCCGCCGTATCGGCCGCCGCGTTGGCGGCAGGCACGACCACGTCGGCGACGCTCGGCACCGGCTTCTCGACGACGGCGCGCAAGTACATCGGCATGCCGGTGCTGCTCGCCGGCGGTCCGGGTGGCGGTCGCATTGCGCACGTGATCGACTACACGGCCGGTAAGGTGGCGACGCTGGCGGACCTGTTCGCTTCGGCCCTCGACAACACCGTAACCGCCGCCCTGCTGGCGAACTGGACGTACGGCGGCACCACGCCGAAGGACGCCGCCGCGCGCGCAACGGACCATCCGAGCGCGACGATCTACATCTATGAGGACGGCACCCTCCACAAGTTCGTCGGATGCCGCGGCCAGATCAGCGACTGCGGCGGCCAGACGGCCAAGCCCGGCTTCGCCACGTTCCGCCTCATGGGGATCTATGCCGGCTTCGAGGACGCGGCGGTGCCATCGGTCACCGTGCCGCAACACAGCGCCCCGGTGCTCGCCATGGGAACCGGCGGTGTGAACCCGGCGCTGGTGGTGAACCGCAAGGAGCTGAAGGTCTCGACCTGGCAGTTCAACGACGCGGCCAGCCTGGAATCGCCGGACGATCCGAATACGCCTTACGGCTTCGGCTCGGCGGAGATCGCCGGGCGCGAGCCGGCGCTGGTGATTGATCCGCTCAAGACGTTCAAGGCGAACATCGATCGCATCGCCGAGCTCGAAGCGGCGTCGATCTATCCCGGCGTGCTGCGTCTGGGCGGCGTGGCGGGCAACCGCTGGTCGCTGACGCACCCGCAGCTGACCCCCGCGAACCTCGACTACGGCAACCGCGGCATCTTCCGGAAGGAGGATCTGACGCTGCGCGCGCTGACCAGTGGCGCCGATGCGGACGGCCGCGACAGCGAAGCCGTGTTCTGCTTCTACTGAGGAGGTCGAGTTGGAAAAGATCAGCTTCACGCCCGAGTGGCTCAAGCCGAAGGCCGGCGAGGCTGCCGACTCGGTGCCGGTGTTCCAGATCGCCCTCGCCACCGTGATCGAGCGTGATCAGTTCGATGCCGAACTCGAAGGCACCTACCGCGCCGGCGAGATCGCTCGCTTCCAGCTGCGCGATGTCGCGATCGAGGGGATCGAGGCTTTGCTGGGGGAGGACGGCGGCGAGCTGGTGGCGTTGTTGCAGTCGCAGTACGCTGGCGAGGATATGTCGCCGATCGAGGAGGCCAAGCTCAAGACGGCCACCGACATCCTGGCCGAAAGCTGGCCCGACTACGCGGCCGCCCGAGAGCAGGAGGCGCGGCGCAACCGCATCCTGCCGACGCTGGCGTTTGTGCGCTGGTGTCACGGATGGGACAACCTTTCCGACGTCCATGGCGAGCCGCTCGCCTACGAGCGGGTCAAGAACACCATCCCGGACGCGGTGCTGCGGCGCGTGCCGCCGATCATGATCCGGTCGGTGGGCGTCGAGGCCTATCGCCAGCAGTACGGACAGGGCCAGGCGGGAAACTGAGAGCCGCCCTCGAGCTGGTGCTGGCGCCGCACGAGTTCGAGCTGCCGCGCCACGCGGAGGGCGGGTGGATCATCGGCGGCTACGCCTTCGCGGAGAACCCGCGCTACACGGTGCCGCAGCGCCTGGTGCGGCTGTGCCGGCACTGGGCCAACATGCGGACGATGGCGCAAGGCCCGGGTTCCGGGCTGATGCCGCCGTCGGCCGCCGCCTTGCTGCCGGTCAGCGGGGGATACATGGAACAGCCGGGGTTCGTGCTCGACGCATTCCAGATGTTCGACCATTGGCTGAGCGAGCGGAGGCGGCAGGATGGTTAGGGGGCCTCGCGTGTTGCTCAGCGTCGATCAGGCGCAAATCGACGCGCTTACAAAGGAGGTCATTTCCGCGGTCCTGCGCGCGGGCACTCGGTCGATCCGCGAGACCACGCGCAAGCTCGAGCAGGACTTTGAGCGGCTCACCAAGATCGGCGTGCCGGGCGGCAAGGCCTGGCGGGCATGGACATCGCAGGTCTACCCCCGCCGAGACGTGGGCGCTTACGATCCGGTGGGCGAGGTCTACGGGAAGGGCGGCAGCCGAACGCAGGGCATGCTCTCGTTCTGGACGGCACCAGGCACCGTTCGACCGCTGCGCGGCGATTATCTCGCGGTGCCGCTGAAGGCTGCCCTGGCGACCTACAACGGCAAGAGCATCACGCCGCGCGCCTGGGAAGGCATCTACAGGACGAAACTGCGGCCCTTCAAGGCGAAGGACGGCAAGCTGCTGTTGGTCGCCGATGGCGCGATCGACGCGCTCGGTCATTTCCTGACCGCACAGAAGGGGGCGGCCAAGCGCCGAGGCGGGCAGCGCGTGAGCAAGACGACGACGGTGCCGGTGTTCGCCCTCATACCCGACCTGCCGCACCGGAACACCGTGTCGCTTGGACCATCGAAGCTCCGAGCGCAGCAATACCTAGCCGAGACGCTAGCGCGGCGGATTGGTAGGATTTGACAGCGGTCTAGCCCGCCAAGTACTTTCGTCTGAGAGCTTGGGAAGGGGATTCTATGCGTGGATTGCTGGTTACTTGCGCGCTGCTGTTCAGCACAGGCGCTCACGCCGCGTGGGAGTATGAGCTCGTCGAAGATCCGATGTCGGACGCCAAACGGGGTATATCGTCATTAAGCGATCAGACCGGCAAGGCCATGATTGTCATTAAATGCGATAGAAATGGTACCAATTCGCTGTACATGTCAATGATATCTTCTGAATATCTCGGCGGCGCAGTGAGCAGAGACCGATATCGCACAATCGACTATCGCTTTGATGATGGTCCCGTCCAATCGTTGAATGCAGTGTATGACGGCCGGGTGGCAAGTGTACTTAGCTTCGCACCCAAAACAAGGGAATCTGACTTTCTGAAAGCTTTTGAGCGGTCGGGAAAAGTTGCGATCCGCGTGACCAGCTATGACTACAAATCATACACCTATGTTTTCAACTTGGCTGGTTCGCTTGGAGCTGTTGAGAAATCGGCGCGCGCTTGCGGCGATACCAATTGGTATCAAGCGCCAGTTGGTCAGGGTGATTAGCTAGTATTGAACTTCAGAGACTTCGACGGATTGCTTTAGACCCTCCGGTCAAACGGCTAGTGGCTGGGCGTCTATATGCTGCGCCCGAGCAACTGAAGTAAAGCATCCCTAATAATGTGACCGCCTCCGGCAGAAATGCCGGGGGCCTTTTGGCGTGGAGTGTGGCTGTGGCGGATCGTGACATCATTGCGCGTCTTCGCCTTGCGGGTGAGGAGTTCTCGCGCGAACTTAAGACACAGTTCGACAAGGTGCCGCAGGAGGCCCAGCGCGCCGGGAATGAGGCGGGCACGCGCTTCGCTTCGGGCTTCAGCCTGAAGGCTGCGGGTCTCGCCGCTGCAGGCGCGAGTGCGTTTGCCCTGGTGAGCGAAGCGGTGGGGAAGTCGCTGGACTTGGCCAAGGACCTCGACGTGATGTCCAAGCAGGCCGGCGTGAGCGCCGAGAAGCTGCAGGAGCTGCGGTTCGCCGCGTCGCAGCTCGGGGTGGAGGCGGGCCGGGTGGACGATGCGCTCACCGGTCTGACGCAGAAGATCGGTGAAGCCGCTTCCGGCAATCGTGAAGCCCAGCGCGCCTTCGTCGACCTGGGCGTCAGTTTCGAGAAGGTGGACGGGCAGGGACGTTCGACGTCCGCCGTGTTCACGGACGTTATCCAGCGGCTGTCCGAGATCCAGAATCCTGCGGAACGGGCGCGGCTCGGCTCGCAGCTGCTTGGCGAGGAGTTCGCCCGCCTTGAGCCGCTCGCACGTGGAGGCGCGGCCGGGCTCAACCAAGCTGCCCTTGAGCTGCGCGAACTGCACGCGGTCCTGACCGAGGACGAAATCCGCAACCTGCAGGTCACCAACGCCAAGCTGGACGCGATGAAGACCGTGCTGTCGGTCAAGATCGCTGACGTCGTCTCCGACAACTCCGATGCGATCCTGCGCCTGGCAGGCTCGCTAGCATCCCTCGCGAGCTGGGCGATCAAGGCGGCTGACGGCTACCTCCGCTTCAACAGTGCGGTGAACCAGCGTTCGAGCGAGATCTACAAGATCAACGCCAATCCCAATCTCAATGCCGATCAGAAGGCCGCGGCGCGCAAGCAGCTGGACCAGCGGCTCGGCTTCAAGGACGAGGAGGTCAACCCTGGCTGGGGCTGGCTCACCGTCCACAAGTCCAAGTACACGCCGCCCTCGAAGGGCGTCGACTTCTTCGGCATTGGCAAGGTGCTCGACGCCGCGCAGCAGGCACGCGACTACGCGGCGAACTCCGGCATAGCGCCGCTCGTCGATCCAAAGCCAGTGCGCGCCAAGAAAGTCCGTGGCGGCGCCCGCGCGAAAGCAAGCGGAGACACCGAGGCCGAGCGCGACGCGAAGCGCGCCTGGGAAGATGAGAAGCGGTTACGCGAAGCGATCGAGGACACGATCCGGTCCCAGCAGGATTCGGTCCGGGTCGAGCAGGTGCGCGCCCAGCAGGGCGAGGTCGCGGCGGCCGAGGAAGAGGCGCGCCTCGGCTTCGAACGGCAGCATCCCGAAGTGCTCGCCCAGACCACCGCCGAGCTGGCGAAGATGCTGGGCATCCAAGGTGAGCTGAAGGAAAACCAATCAGCGCAGCTCGAAACCGACCTTCAAAGATTGAAGCTGGCGCAGCAGGGGGCGGTGGACGCCGCAGGCAAGGCCGAGCGCGACAAGCAGCACGAGGAAGTCGTGCGCATGGAGAAGGAGGCGGAGCAGGAGCTGCAGCGCCTGCGCGAGGACAACGTGCGCGAGCTGGCCGGGCTTTACGAGGACCTGTTCAGCGGCGGTGTCGACAAGATCTGGAAGGACTTCAAGTCGATCGGCCTGCGCGTCGTGTCCGAAGTGGCGGCGCAGTGGACGCTCGCGCAGATCTCGGGCCAGTCGTTCAATGCCGGCCAGGCGATGCAGACCGGCTTCTCGTCGAGTCCGCTGGGGTCGCTGTTCGGCGGCCTGTTCGGCGGCGGAAGTAGCTCTGGAAAAGCCGCAAACGACAACAGCGGCGAATCAGATTTCGAAGCTGCGTTCAAGGACATTGGCCTGCCTTCCGGATGGACCTCCGAGATGGGCAGTAGCGCCGGCGGGGAAGCGGCAAGTGGCCTGGGCAGCATCGGCGCGGGCATTCAGGTCGGCGTAATGGCCGGCAGCATTTCGGATGAAGTGCTTGACCTGATCGGGATCAAGAGCAGCGGTACCGGAGCGATGGCCGGTGGTATCGCTGGCAGCTTCATCGCAGGGCCACTTGGCGCCGTCATCGGCTCTGTGTTGGGCGGAATCGTCGGCGGGCTGTTCAAGAAAACCAAGAAGGGCATTTCGACGATCGGCGGCAGCGGTGATGCGCTGTCGATCCTGTCGACGCGCGGCAACTCGTCGAGCCGCGAACAGGCCTCGATCGACATGGGCGGCTCGGTTATCGATTCGATCCAGCAGATCGCCGATGCGCTCGGCGCCGACGTGGATGCTTCGCTGGGATCCGTCTCCATCGGTGTGCGCAAGAAGAGCTATCGGGTCGATCCGACCGGCGGTGGCAATACGAAGACCAGCAAGGGCGCGATCGACTTCGGCGACGACCAGCAGGCGGCGATCGAAGCGGCCGTCAAGGATTTGATTTCCGACGGCGTGATCACCGGAATCAGCCAAGCGTCTCTTAACATCATCAAAAAGAGCGCCGACCTCGAGAAGGCGATCGAGAAAGCGGCGCTGATCGAGTCGGTGCCCAAGCTGCTGAAGCAGCGGCTCGATCCGCTGGGCTATGCGCTGGATGAGATCGACGACAAGTTCCGCAAGCTGGCCGACGCTCTGAAGGAAGGCGGCGCCAGTGCCGATCAGATCGCGCAGGCTCGGCAGCTGTGGCAGCTCGAGCGCGAGGATACGATCAAGCAGATCGGCGCGGCTTCCGCGACGCTGAAGGACTTCCTGCAGTCGCTCAGCGTCGGGTCGAACAGCCCGCTTTCGCTGCGGCAACAGGAAGCGGCCGCGCGTGAAGCCCTCACGCCCTACGAGCAGCAGATCGAGGCGGCGAAGGCGGCGCAGGCCGAGGTCGATCGGCTCAAGGCCAGCGGCGGCACCGATGCGCAGATCAAGGCGGCCGAGGACGCGGCGCGCATCGCCGCGGGCAAGATCGACCAGGATGCCTTCACCGCGGCGGCGCAGCAGCTGCTCGAGATCGAGCGCGCCATGAACGGCAGCTCGGGCAATTTCTTCACCGAGTTCGATCGCATCCGCCAGCTGACCGGCGTCGCGGCCGACCTCATCGATGCGGTCACGACTTCGACCGGCGCTGCCGGCACGGACCCGTTCAGTTCGGTGATTGCCGCGAACACCGGCGATGCGGCGAACATCCTGGCCGATCAGAGCGCGCTGCTGAACGGGATATCCAGCCAGCTGACGGCGATGAACGACAACCTGGCCACGCTGTTCGGCCGTGCCCCCTCATGGATACTCGATCAGCGGGGATATGCCTGATGGCTGCGTTTCCGCTCGACATCATCCGGGCCACGCGCGCGGCGCGCGTCATCACACGCGAGGATGCCGCGGTCCGGTCCGCGTTCCCGCGTGCGCGTGACGCCATCGAAGCGCCGGAGGCCGGCTTCTTCGAGACGGCCGCGGATGCCTCTGCCGCGCTGGCGCTGAAGGCCGCCCTGATCGGTCGCTTCCGCCGGCGGTTCGTCGTCGCGGTTGCCGACGAGGTCTGGATCGATCCCCTCGATGGCGTTCCGACAGCGCACCTGCGCGCGCCCGAGTTGCTGGCCGAGCTGGATTGCTTGGTGACGCGCGTCGAAGTCGATATGGAAGGCGAAGCAAGCCGCATCGAGGTGCTGGGCTGATGGCGAACGCCTTGCTTCTGGAACCGCTGCGGCCGACTGCCATCGTCGCCGACAGCGTGGCCATGGGCCATAGCGCGCTGTTCACGGACCGCGACGAGATGGGCCTGGTCTGGCGTACCGAGCCGGGCGCCGACAGCCACTGGCTGCGGATGGACTTCGGCGCCGATGTCGCCATCGACACGATGATCCTGCTTGGCCTTGCCGGTGCTTCGCCGGACTGGGCCGTGACGATCGAATTGGCGACGCAGGCGCAGGGGCCATTCCTGGCAAGCTGGTGGACCAGCGAAGCCGCGCCGCTGCTGGCCGGCGCCGAGCTTCCGACCAGTGGGCTGGGCAAGGGTTTGTGGCGGGCACCGGACGCAGCGCCGGCGGCTGCGCGTTACCTGCGGTTGACGGTGAGCGGGTTGGGCACGGCAGCGCTCGAGGTCGCACGAGTGGTTGTCAGCAAGGCCATCCAGCTCGACCGCAACTTCCGGTACGGCGCCGCCCTGGGCGTGCGTCCGCTGGGCTCGCTGGACTGGTCGGCGCGCGGCGTCATGCTTCGGCGGCGCGGCAAGAAGCTCCGTGGGGTTGGCATCAGCTTTCCGCATGTGCGACGCGACGAGGTCGAGGCCAAGGTGCAGCCTCTGCTCGAGCGCCTGGGCAACGACGAGCCGTTGGCCATTGTCATCGATCCCGAACCCGATGCTCAGCGCCAGAACCGCATCTGGTTCGGTTTCCTGACGGGCGACCTCGGCACCACCTGGGCGCGGCCGGGCGGCTTTCAGGCCGACTTCAACCTCGTGGCGGTAGACTAGCCCATGCGCGCGCACCTGGTGCTCATCGAGGCGCAGGACAGCGCCGGCGCGGTCGTGCCCATTCGTCTCTCGAGTGTGGACGATCGCCGGCTGTGCCATCTGGGCGGCATGGCCTGGTACCCGGCGATCGCCAAGTTGCCCACCCTGGCCTACGATTTCTTCGGCGGCGACTTCTCCGGGCGGATCGCGGCGCCCGCCGGAACCCTATCCATCGCGATCGATGGCCTGCCGGAGTTCGGCAGCGCACGCTTCGCCGGCGCCCGAGTGCGGATCTGGGAAGGGGAGCTCGGCGGCCGCTGGACGGACTACGTGTTGCGCTTCGACGGGCGCGTGACGGCGGAGCCGTCGGTCGAGAGCGGCCTTGCTTCTATCGGCATCGGGCCTGACGACGCCTGGCTCGACAAGCCGCTGCTCACGTCGTTCAAAGGCACGGGCGGCATCGAGGGGCCCGACGACCTCGAAGGGACGCCCAAGCCCCTCCTGCTGGGCGCCTGCCGCTTCGCGCCGGGTACGCTGGTCGACGCGGTGGACCTGGTCTATTGCCTCTCCGGGTACGGGCCCATCGCCGCAGTGAATGCGGTCTACGATCGCGTAGCGTCGCTCGGCGCCAGCAGCGGGAATTATGCCGACCTTGCAGCGCTGCTGGCCGCGACGGTACCGGCCCATCGCCGCAGTGAATGCGGTCTACGATCGCGTAGCGTCGCTCGGCGCCAGCAGCGGGAATTATGCCGACCTTGCAGCGCTGCTGGCCGCGACGGTACCGGCAGGGTCCTGGGCGACCTGCCTGGCGCGCGGTCTGGTGCGGCTTGGTGCACCGGCCGACGGCCAGGTTAGCTTCGCCGTGTCCGGCGACACAGCCGACGGGTTCGTCCGGCGCCCGGGTGCGCTGATCGGCCGCATCGCCGCACTGGCGGGCGGTACCGTCGATCCCAGCAACCTCGCCGCTCTCGACGCAGCGCGGCCGTGGAACCTCGCTTACCTGCTGACCGCGCAGACAACTGCGCGCGAGGCCATCCAGCAGATCGCCGACAGCGTGTGCGCGGTCGCCGGCGTCGGGCTGACCGGCAAGCTCTTCGTTGCGCCGCTGGGTTTCACATCGGCCAGCCTCACGCTTGACGCGGATGGCAGGGCAGAGCCGCCGGTCGCAGACGTCTCCTGCGAGGTGATCGCCGAGCCCTACTGGCGATTGGCAACCAATGCCGAAATCAGCTGGGTTGTGCACGATCCGGCCGACGTGGCGACCGGCTATGTGTACCGTGGAGAATGGAAAGCCGAGAGGGTCTATCGCCTGGACGACCTCGTTGAGACTGACGGGGTCAAGGCGTGGGTCTACATCGCAGACGTTCCGTCAGCCGGCACTGTCCCGGGGACGGACGGCGCGGTCTGGCGGCAGGAGCGCGCCGGAACCTATGCCGACGGTACGTCGATCGACGACCTGCAGCCGGATGAAGGCGGCGCCCAGATCACGCGCAACATAGCGCTGTCGGAAAGCACCGTCCTCGTGACGGTGGACGCCGCTGGCGCGCCGATCGGCGGGCAGCTGCCCCGAACAGTGCAAGCGACCTTTTCAGAGGCCAACTACGATGTGACGCTGGCGACGTCCTGGGCCATCTTCCCGGCGCCAGGCATCACGGCTTCGATCGACGACACGCCGGGCAGCATGACGCGTGGCCGCGTGACCATCACCGGCATGACAGCTGCTGGTAGCATCACCGTGACCGCCACGCGGGGCAATGTGGTGGCGACGGCCTCGATCGCCGTGGTCGCGAAAGGCGTTCTGTCCGACCTCAACCAGGCGGATACGGGCAACCTGACGGACAACGCGGCTACCGTGATTGCCAGCTTCTTCAAGTCCTTCACGACGACTGTGGGGGCGGCCGGCACGTGGATGCCGGTGGACGATGGCAGCGACGCGGCAACGGTGACGGTCGCGACCGGCTCCAAGAACGTGCAGCAGATCTTCATCGACGCCTACATGGGTGTCCGGCGCGCTGGCTCTTCGAACGACATCATCGAATACCGCGTTCGTCGCGACGACGGCGTGATCCTGCCCCAGGTCTGGGACGTGGAGGCGACAAACGACAAGGCGATCATGGCCTTCGCGTTCCTCGATGCGAACCCGTCCGAGAACGTCACGCACACCTACGCTCTGCAGATGAAGTCCGACGATGCGTCGACGCCGATCTACGAGGTCTTCCTCAAGGCCTTGCTCGGCAAGACCGGCTGACGATGCAGATCACGACCTACGACACAGCCACCGGCGAGTTCGGAGCTGTGCGGACCGGCCCCTCGCTGGCCCTGCTGATCGCGACACTGAGGGAAGGACAGAGCTTCAAGGAAGGTGGCTGGAATGCCCGCTTTCACCGTGTCGATCTCGCGACCGGCGAGATCGTCGAGAAATCACCGACCTGAGGGAGGGTCAAACCGTGACAGCGTTCAACTACCCGATCTACCATTACAGCCGGCACGTCCCCTGGGGCGGCGCGACCGGCGATGCCGACATCATTCTGTTCGGGCCGGACTACAGCGGCGCAAGCTTCGTCATGTCGCTCGCCGACAAGATGGGCGGCACCACGCTCAAGACGATCGGCAACGCGTCGGCAGGCACAGAGGGCATTTCGGCCACCTTCGAAGCCGACTTCACGCACCCGACCACGGGCGAGGAGGGCAGCGCCACGATCATCCGGCCGCAGATCGACGAGGCTTCGTGGGAGGCGCTTACCTGGGGCACCGACACGGCCGAGCCGCTGGTGCTCGCCTACGACCTGCTGATGACGCCTAGCGGGGCTCCGCAGCGGGCCATCTGCTACGGCACCTTCACGCTCTATGCCGGGATCGCCGACTGATGCCCGCCGTCGTCATCGATGGTCGTCGCAATCCGGCCACCGTCTACGAGAACGTCGACGTGGCGCTGGCGCGGATGTATGCGCTGCAAGCCGCGGCCGGAGCTGCGGTCTATCCCGAGGTGGACGCGCGAGTTTCCGCGCTCGAGTACCTGGCAGGCGGTGGCATCGTGGTCTCGGCCCTCTCCATCAACCCGGCGATCGCCGAAGTGGGCTCACCCGTCACCGCTCCGGTGCTCACCGCCACGCGGGCGGGCGCGGCACCGACGGGGCAGACGCTGACCTGGCCTGGCGACAGCTTCGCTCTGGCGGCGGGCGACACCAGCAAGACGCTCACCGGCAAGTCGTTCACCGCCGACACGACGTTCACGTGGACCGCGACCGACGCGAGCGCGCCGGGTGGGCCGCGCAGTGCGAGCCGGACAGTGGACCTACTCTTCCGGCAGAAGGGCCACGCTGGCACGATCAACAAGACGAGCGGCATCACCAGCGCCGAGGTGAACGCGATGTCGCAGTCGTGGTTCGCCACGGCGGTCGGGCGCGTGCTCAGCTTCACGACCACTGCTGACGGCTTCCTCTGGTACTCGCAGCCCGCAAGCCAGGCTGAGCCCAGCGCTTTCAAGCTCGACGGCTTCTCCATCACGCCGGTCAAGACCACTCGCTCGCACACGACGGCGACCGGCCAAGTGGTCTCGTACAACGACTACCTGCTGAGCGACTTCCTGCCGGCCGGCACCGCCAATCTCCTCGAGGTGATCGCCTGATGCCTACAACCGACATCAAGAACAAGCTCCGCTCGGTCAGCGGCGGCAAGCTGCTCGATGCCAATCTGATCGAGGAAACCGACGACGCCAAGGTCTTCAAGGCCACCGAGAGGGTGGCTGTCGCCGCACTCGCAGCTTCGGCCAAGGACTGGTCGATCATGGTGCCCACCATCACGACCGGCAAGTACATCAAGACTTCGGACGGCTCGCAGGTCACCAACGGGGGCTACGACTTCGCCGAGGTGGTGTTGGACGGCAGCGAGACGATCAGGCTGTCGGCGCGGGTCGGCAACAACGATCCTGCGGTTGCGGCATTTCTGGATGCGGGCGGTAACTTCATCCCCGGCACGGCCATCGCCGGGCCTGCCGCATCGCCGCGGAAGTACAATTACTTCCCGGTGACCGTCCCCTCGGCCGCGCGGAAGATGCGCGTCTCGATCCTGACCGGCACCGGCTCGACCCTCAAGATCGAGAAGCAGATCGCGGCGGCGCGGATCAACGAGGGCGGTGCGGCAGGCGCAACACTCTCGCGCTACGAGACCGTGTCGCCGCCGATCACGACCGGCAAGTACATCGATGCGAGCGGTGTGATCCAGAACGACGCCACGTACTGCTATGCCGAACTGGCGCTGGACGGCTCGGAGCGCGGCATCGCGATCAAGGTCAAGCAGCAACTCGCGACGGTATGCTACCTCGCCTGGTACGACGCCCAGGAGACCTTCATCCCCGGCGGATCGCTGACGGGGACCTCGGGGGGCAGTCAGCTGCCGGACACCGTGGTCACGCCGCCCGACGGGGGGCGGCTGATGCGCGTCTGCGGCAAGACCTCCGGCATCACCGATATCAAGCTTCTCAAGGTGGCGACGAGCGTATCCGACAGGCTCGACGCGGCGGCAGCTTCCGCTGCGGCGGCGAAGGCCACCCTGCTCGCCTGGCAGGGGCCACTCGGGATCGCCTCGGCGGCCGGGCGCTACATCGCTGCCGACGGGTCGATCAATACGGCCGCCTCCTACACTTACCAAGAATACACGTTGACCGGCACCGAGAACGCATTCCGGGTCACCGCGACGGCCACAAATTCCGGCGTGTCCTATGCCGCGTGGTACGATGCAGGCGGCAACCTTATCCCGGGCTCGGCGCTCGTGGGCGCCGGGTCAGCGACCTTGCACCCCGCCGAACTGATCACCAAGCCCACAGGTGCAGCCGTGCTGCGCGTCACCAGCTACCAGACGACCCCGCTGATCGAGGCGCAGGACGTCCTGCCGGCGGTCGGGGACAAGGTGGTCGCCAATACGGCATCGGCCGCCGCTGCCTTGGTGGCGGCCCAGGGATACGCCTCGCTGCCGCTGACGGCAGTAACCGGTAAGTACATCCAGCTTTCCGATGGCTCGATCCAGACCGCTAGCGGCTGGACCTATTACGAGGCGGCGATTCCAGCAGGGCTGGCTGGCGCCGCGAGCTTGCGCGCTTCGGGCATCGCCTACCTTACCAACGTCGCATTCGTCGCGTACTACAACGGCAGCAGCTACCTGTCCGGCGTCGGCGGAACCAGCACGAAGACGCAGAACGTCGATACCGTGGTCGCTATCCCGGCGAATGCCACCAAGGTTCGCTTGACGGTCAACGATCCCGGTTTCGTCGATATTCAGGTCCCCACAACGACCACCGGCGTGCCGGATCGCGTCGCGGCGCTGGAGCCGCAACGCGCGCCGACAGCCTACAGCTACGACTATGTCAGCGGGACGGCCATTGCGACGCTTACCAGCGATGTCGATTATATGATCCTGATCGTCGGCACGAGTTGGTCGGCCGGCTTCAACAGCGACGCGGGCGACACGCCTGTCAGTGGCAGTGCCGTCGATCCCGGCAACGCGCTAATGTTCGACGTTGGCGTCTACCCGAACGGGCGAGCGGTCGCAGCCTACACCGATCTTCTAGAGCAAGTCTATGTCGGCACAAAGGAGACGCCTGCGTCCGGCATCGCAACGGCCATTCTCACCGCGCTCAACAGTCGCCTCGGCTTCAAGCCACGCCTGATCATGGCGGTGGGCGGCAAGGTTGGCAACGCCTACGCCGGAGGCGCGTCGGCAGGCACCGGCAACAAGCGTGGCTCCGATGCCTACAAGGAGTGCCTGCGCATCGTCAGCCGGGCGAAGAACATCAGCGCGGCGGCAGGCCGCAAGCTCAAGGTGCTGGTGATCGTCAACCTCTCGGGCGAGAATGAGAAGGCGGTCTATCCCTACGGCAACGAGCGCCAGTTCATTGACGCGCTGCGCCAGGGGCGCTTCAACTTCGACCACGACATCCGAGCGCTGACCGGCCAGCGCGAAGCGGTGCCGATGGTGACTTATCAGACGGCTTGGACCGACACGTCGACGTTCGGGAAGATGTCGCCAATCCAGTCAGCGCAACTGAAAATCCACGACCGCGATCCGCTGATCTTTCAGGCCGGGCCGGTCTACTATGTCGAGGAAGACGCGGCGAAGAGTGGCCACACGCTCGCGGTGTGGACGCGCCGGATGGGCCGCCAGTTCGGCAAGGCAATCTTGGAGGGCATCCTCGGTCCCTACTTCGTACCGCTACAGGTGATCGATAGCTGGTGGACCAGCACGACGACGTTCCGCCTCAAATATCCCGAGGCGTTGGCGTTGGAGAGCAGCGACACGAACATCGTTCTGTCCACGCTTGCCAATCCGGCAGGCAAGGGTATCGAGTTCGACGACGGATCGGGGTCGCCGCCCGCGATCACTGGCGTGGCGATCGTCACCGTCAGCGGCACAGCCAGCATCGCGAGCGGCATCATGACGATGGCCTCGCCCTCGGGTCCGGTCTTCGACAACATGACAGTCAGCGGCTCGGGCGTCACCGCTGGGACGCGCATCGTGCGCCAAGTCAGCGCGACGACGTGGCAGGTCTCGCCGTCGCAAACGGTTGCCAGCACCACGATAACGCTGACCGCCGACGACACGCTGGAAGTGACGCTCGCCAGCGCGCCGACCGGAGTGCGTAAGCGCGCGCTGATCGCCTCGCGCTATCAGAATGGCGGCGGCGTGCTGGGCAAGACCAAGGGTGGCCGTTCCGGCATCCGCTCGGCGGCGTCGATCGACACGGACCCACTCGACGGCTTTGTTTCGTACAAGTGGGCGATGGCGGAAGAAGTGAAGCTCTAGCATGCCGCCGCCACTCTACACCGGGGCGCTGACATGACCCCCGACTTCTCCGCTTTCCCGCCGAGCTTCGGCGGGAGCCTGCTGCTCTACACCTGGGCGCTCGGCTCGATCACGGCGCTGGCGGTCGTGATGAGCATGATCGCCGGGTGGATGGCGCGCGATATCTGGCGCGATCGGTACGCGGTCTACCTGACCACGCCCGTGCAGTGCTACCGGATCACCATCCTGCTCGCCAGCTTCACCGGCTTCGTGCGCAGCATGCCCGAGGCGGTCTACCTCTACTCCTGGAACGAAGTGCGGCCCGACCAATGGGCGCTGATCCTGACGATCAAGCGCCTGGCGGACGGCATGTCGATCTTCCCGGGCATGGCATGGACGATCCTGTTCGCGCTCACCTATCCGGGCATCTGCCACGCCTGCAAGACGAACTCGATCTACGTGCAGACCGACCTGCTTTCGCCCTGGCCCAAGCTGGCGCGGCCGGCGCTGGCGCTCACGATCGCCTTCGTCATCGCCTTCCTCGTCGCAATCTCGAAGCTGTATCTGGGGGTCCACGGGGGTGCGTCTTGACGCTGTTTACGCCGGTACGGTCACACTCGCCTCGACAGTCGCTGCGATGCTCCCCGAAGAGGGGCCGGTGGTGTGGGACTTCGGCGGCATCCTCGTGCCGGTCGTCCCGTCGCTCATTGGCGTCCTGGCGGCGCTGCTGGTGCGCATCATCGTCATCACATCGCCCAACCAGCGCAGCCGCAACCTGGGGGCCTACAACGTCGCGGTGACGCTGCTGACCATGCTCGGCGCAGCGACCTACATCACCGACCACCAGCTGGGGCCTGGATCTTCGTTCTGGACCGGCGTCGGCTGCGGCGCGCTTGGCGTCAGCATCATCGAGATCGCGCGTTCGCAGTTCTTCGCGGCGCTCAAGGCCGGTGCGCAGACGATGTTCGGCGCGCTGCTCAAAGGAAAGGACACAGGATCGTGACCGATTTTACCCGCAAGCCGGTGTTCGACACCGTGCGCGCGTTCCTAGGCCGGGGCTTCACCGCCGGCGAAGTGCGGCAGCTCGACGCGGCGATCGACGCCGGGCTGGGCATCGCGCCGCAGCTGGTGCCGGCGATGCGCACCTCGCCCGCGGGCATCGCCGTGATGCACAAGTGGGAGGGCTGCGAGAAGCGGTGCACCGATGGCCGGTTCGAGGCCTATCCCGATCCCGGCAGCGCCGACGGCAAGCCATGGACGATCGGGTGGGGCTCCACCGGGCCCGACATCAAGCCCGGCACCGTGTGGTCGCAGGCGCAGTGCGACGCGCGGTTCGCGGCCGATCTGCAGGCCTACGAGCGCGCGGTGCTTGCCGCGATCGGCGATGCGCCCACGACGCAGAACCAGTTCGATGCACTGGTCTCGTTTCACTACAACACCGGCGCCATCGCCACCTCGCAACTGGGCAAGCTGCACAAGGCGGGCAAGTACGCCGATGCCGCCGCCGAGTTCGGCAAGTGGATCTACAACAACCACAAGCCGATGGACGGCCTGCGCAACCGCCGGGCCGATGAAGCGGCGCTGTATAGGGGCGCCGCATGAACCTCTGGCAGTACCTAGATCGCCGCGGCGAGCGCATGCTCACGCGCGAGGGTCGCATCCTTCCGCACGACTTTCGGGGCTGGGTCGCGCTCGGCCTGTTCGTCCAGTCGAGCAGCCTGTTCGGGCTGATGTGCCTGCGCGAAGGCCTGATGGACAACCAAGGCTTCATGACACTGGCTTCGGCCGTGGTTGTGACCGGGTGGATCGGCGGCGTGGCGGCGTTCGCCTACTCGGCCGGCAAGCAGCAGGGCGAAGCCACAGCGCTGGCCAGCCAAGCGATGAACCTCGCCGCGAATGCGAACGGGGCCGGCGCCGACGTGGCAAAGGCCGCCGAGCAGGTCGCGGACGCCGCAGCCGATCGGGCAGAGGACTTCAAGCCATGAGCAACATCGAAGTTCAGTAGGCCCGGACGGCGAAGTGGATGGACAACCCCGATGCCCCGGCGATGAACGCTGACAGTGCCAACCTCAACCTCCGCGTCATACCGACGCCTCTGAAACCGGAGACTTCCAATGCGACTGACTGATCTAGAACCACGTTTCTTTGTTGTGGGGTCCAACGCCCAACCGGTCGGCATTACTTTCAACTGCCCACATTGCCATGAGAGTGGACAGCGCCTTGCCATCGCGCTCCATATGGACGGCACCAACTTTGATCCTGACCCGAAGAACGACCAGCAGTTCGCGACTGATGAAAGAGTGTGGACGATCACCAGCGGCGATAGTTTTTCGAACCTGACTTTGACCCCATCGGTTGACGCCAGTTCGTCGGGGCATTGGCATGGGCACATTACAAACGGCGAAGTTCGATAGGGTGACCTTCCTGATCCGCGCTGCTGCCTTCCTAGGCGTGCCTGCGCGCCTGCAGCGCCTCGTAGGCTGGGCACTGGCCGTGATTGTGTTGGTCGCGCTCCTGTGGGGTGCCAAGGCAGCTTACGACGCCAGCGTGATCGATCACCATCAGGCCAAGCAGGAAAAGAAGACCGTCAAGGCTCTCGACGTGGCCGCCGAGCAGCGCGCCACCGATGCGATCGTCAACGCCATGGCAGAGCGAGATCGCGAAAACGCCATTGCCGCGGCCGAAGCGGCTGAAGCGGCGAAGCCGCCGGCGGAGCGCGCCACGCTGCCTCCGACCACGCTGGCGCTCAACTGCGCCCGCTTCAAGCGCGCCTACTCGCCGGCCGAGCTGGCGAAGATCCCCGCCTACAAGGAGTTGTGCAAATGACCGAGGACCAGATCAAGCAGATGGCAAACCGCTTCCTGGGTTGGAAGCTTCCGGCCGATTTCCACCCTGATGCAGGGATCAAGTTCGAGCCTCACGTCAATCCTGGCGCGCAGTACGATCACGATCGCCAAGGTCCGGTAGGCACCAACCTGTTCACTGCCACCCAGGCGGAGGCGATGGTGAGGCACATGGTCGAGGGGCTCGAATGAAACGCCTCGCCCTCGCCGCAGTCCTGCTGCTCACGCTGCCCGGCGCCATGTGCTCGACGACGCAGGCCGGCTTTCCGTCCCGCGAGGACGTGATCGCCGTCACCGAAGCCAAGCCCAAGCCGGCGCCTGAAGTCCTCACCGACGCCACCGCGAACGACCGCTATAACAGCGCGCTCGAAGGTTGGGGCGACCGCCTGCATGCAGCCGGCGTGCGGTTGTGCCAGTTCTACAACCGGACCGGCATGGACGTTCATTGCGGGGCTTGACCGACTCGGCATGATGTTCCGATAATGTTCTCATGCCTGACGAACCGTTCCCGCTCATTCTCACCCGCGACCAGGTGCGCTTCGAAATCATGTTCGGGATGCATCAGATCGCCCGAGCCACGATCCGGGATTGGGCGGGGGTTAAATCCAATCCGATGAAAGCGATCCAAGCGCGGGATGCGGCGATCGAGATCTTGCTGGCGCGCTTCGACTGGCTACAGGTTCGCGGGCCAGCGCCGATGGAGTCGATCTTCGCTGATCGCGTCAAGCCATGAGCGGGTGCCGCATCTGCACCGCCAACGATCGGGCCGCTCTGGTCGAGGATGTGGCCCGCGCGATGTGGGATACGCAAAAGTCGACATCGCCGGTCGACGAGTGGCGGCCGTGGGATCAGGCGGGACCGTACTGGCACACGATGATGCGGCGCTTCGCCGAAGCTACGGTCGCAGCCTTGACCGGCTATTAGGCTCGAAGCCCAGCTCGGCGAGGAGGTCGCACAACGCCTGGCCGTCATGTATGAGCGCGGCCGCGTTCGGTCGATCGAGGTGAGCCAGTGCGGTTAGCTGGAAACGGCCGGCGGCTCGGCCGGCTTCCGAGACTAGCCCGTAGATCGACCGGCCTGCGGCTATCGCGCTACTCGCAAGCACGGCCTGTTCGTCTATCGCCATGGCCGAGCTAACCCACGAGCGATCAGGTAGCTCCCGGCATCCTGCCCGTTGACAGAAAGCCGTGCCAGGGTCCGCCCGTAGCGATCGACGCCGTTACGCTCAATCCGCGGAGTTCCTCGGCCGAGCAGGATGCGGAGCGCGTCGCGGCTCTCCCGTGCGAGCCGGTAGTCGCACCATCCGCGCCGGCGCCGATCCTCGCACTTCGGGCTGCCGGGCATCTCGGGCGCATCGATGTTGGCGATGCGCACCCGCTCACCCGAGCACAGGCGCGCGGTGTCTCCGTCATGGACGGCCGCGATGCAGGCGAGGGCGAGGGCAAAGGACAAGCTGCGGGCCTTCGAATCGTCTCACAGGAGCCGTGCGGGCTGTACGGGGTTTGTACCGGGACTTGCCGAAATTGGGCGTTTGTTCCTGCATCGAACTGCACGTCACCGACACTGCCGTTCCACAAAACCGCAGCTTTTCTGCAGTTTTGTGGTGGGCGCGACAGGGATTGAACCTGTGACCCCACCCGTGTGAAGGGTGTGCTCTACCGCTGAGCTACGCGCCCGCTACCGTGCGGAAGCGCGCCCCTAAACAACTCAGGCCGAATTGACAAGCGCCGATCGGCATCTAAAGCGCATGGCCATGACTGAAGAGACCATCCAGGACACGAACGCCGGGCCCGACGTGCCGCCCGACCACCTCGCAATCAATCCCAAGAGCCCGTTCTTCGACGGCGACAAGCTGCAGCGCGGCGTCGGCATCCGGTTCAAGGGGACGGTGCGCACCAATGTCGAGGAGTACTGCATCTCCGAGGGCTGGGTTCGGGTGCAGGCGGGAAAGACGCTCGACCGCAAGGGCCAGCCGCTGACGATCAAGCTGAGCGGCCCGGTCGAAGCTTGGTACGAAGACCTGGGCGAGGGCGCGCCGGTCGCCAAGGCGGGTTGAGCGTTTTTCGTCAGTAGCGGCGCCGACGAGCGGGAGCTGGGACCGGAGCCGCTCGCTGGTATGAAGTCTCAGTACGTCCCGGCGATGATCGCGCCGATCGGATCGCGGCGGCGATCCTGGCGCGATGCCTTGGCCGGCTTGTCGCCACGATCCAGGCGAGCGTAGCGCAGCGGTGTCGCAGTCATCTTGGTGGCAGGGCCCGTGCTTGGCCCCATGCCTGGTTTCGCGTTGTAGATGAATCCGGCGACCGGCCAGTGAGTCGTTCCCAGGCCGCGGACGGGCGCGTACCAGATGCGCACCTGGCTCCAGTCGTTGCGCGACGACACGTCGAGCGCGGTCACGTTGCGCTCGATGCCGCCCGGCACCGACCAGTTGGCGTGGCTGAGCAGGATCGTACGGCTATCGACAACCCGGCTCACCGTCGCCACGTGGCCCAGGTGCGAATTGTTGAAGGGGCGGATCGCCATTACCGCGCCGACGCGCGGCTGGTCGCCGGTGGCGTAGCGCCCGCGTGCCTGGCCCCACCAGGTATGCGCATCGCCATAGATCTGAATGCCCGAGGTCATGCGCGCGTAGGGCACGCACTCCAGACGTCCGGGCGCCTTTGGAGACGTGGCGCTGCCCGCGCGCATGTCGGTCTGGAAAAGCCCCGCACTTGCTGCCACCTGCGTAGCGGCCGGGGTGCTCGCGGTGGCCGGGAGCGCAAGGCCTGCGCCCATGACCAGAATGGTGACTGCGTGGTAAACCCTCATGAGCCCCTTTTTCCCCGAGCAGGGTTATCGGCACTCCACCAGGAATGGTTAACCCCGCGGCAAGGTCCAACTCGGGACGTTTCCTTCGGTTTCCGGTGGTTTGCGCTGAAATGGTTTGCAAATAGCACGCGCCGCCGGTCCCGCCGACCGGACAGCTGTCGCTCCCGGCCGGCCTGGCACCAGCCTTCGCTTGCCAAAACTGTGCAAAATCCCCAAGCGGATCGACGCCATGCTCCCGCAAGTCATCATCATCGGCCGGCCCAACGTCGGCAAGTCCACGCTGTTCAACCGGCTCGTCGGCAAGAAGCTCGCGCTCGTCGACGACCAGCCCGGCGTTACACGCGACCGCCGCTTCGGCGATGCCGAGCTGCTCGGCCTCAAGTTCCAGATCGTGGACACCGCCGGCTGGGAGGACGAGGAGGCCGAGACGCTGCCCGGCCGCATGCGCAAGCAGACCGAGGCCGCGATCGAGACCGCCGACCTGGCGCTGTTCGTCGTCGACGCGCGAGCCGGCCTGACCCCGCTCGACGAGGAGATCGGCAACTGGCTGCGGGCCTCCCCGGTGCCGGTGATCCTGCTCGCAAACAAGGCCGAGGGTCGCGCGGGCGAGGGCGGGCTGCTGGAGGCGTACTCGCTTGGCCTGGGCGATCCGGTGGCGATCTCGGCCGAGCACGGGGAGGGCATGGGCGACCTCTTCGAGGCGCTGCTGCCGATCCTCGATCCGCTCCAGCCCGAGGAGGGCGAGGAGGAGGAGCTCGACGAGGAAGCGCTGCTGCGCGCCCCGCTCAAGCTGGCGATCGTCGGGCGGCCAAATGCCGGAAAGTCTACCCTGATCAACCGCTTGCTGGGCGAGGATCGGCTGCTCACCGGCCCCGAGGCGGGCATCACGCGCGATGCCATCACCATCCCGTGGGACTGGACCGATCCGAAGACGCAGGAGACCCGTGTGGTCCACCTGATCGACACTGCCGGCATGCGCAAGCGCGCCAACGTGGTGGAGAAGCTGGAGAAACTGGCGGTCGCCGACGCGCGCCATGCGGTCGACTTCGCCGAAGTCGTGGTGCTGCTGCTCGATGCCACGCGCGGGCTCGAGCACCAGGACCTGACGATCGCGTCGCGCGTGGTCGAGGAAGGCCGCGCGCTGATGATCGCGATCAACAAGTGGGACGTGGCCGAGGACGCCTCGCGCCTGTTCCAGGGCATCCGGGGTGCTTTAGACGAGGGACTGGCGCAAGTGCGCGGGGTGCCGCTGCTGGCGGTGTCTGCGCGCACCGGCAAAGGCCTCGACGACATGATCGCGGCGGCGTTCTCGATCCGCGAGGCGTGGAGCAAGCGGGTGCCGACCGCGGGCCTCAACCGCTGGTTCGACGACGCGCTTTCCGCCAACCCGCCTCCGGCGCCGGGCGGTAAGCGCATCAAGTTACGCTACATCACCCAGGCCAAGACCCGGCCGCCGGGCTTCGTGCTGTTCGGCACCCGACTCGACCTGCTGCCTGAAAGCTACAAACGCTACCTGATCAACGGCATTCGCCGCGAACTGGGCTTCGAAGCAGTGCCGATCAGGTTGACGCTGCGCAGTCCGAAAAACCCGTTCAAGAAGGACTGATTGTAGGCCGAAGGCCTGACGAAGGGACTGGCCCCGCCCGATCAGGACGGATGCGCTGCCGGCTCCTGAGGGTCTGCGACACCGGCAGCATCCTCCTCGATCGGAATGCCGCGTTTTGCGCGTTGCTGGTTCCATACCGCGATGAACAGCGCGGCGATCACCGGGCCGATGATGAAGCCGTTGAGGCCGAACAGTTCCAGCCCCGAAAGTGTCGCGATCAGCACCACGAAGTCGGGCAGGCGGGTGTCGCGGCCGACCAGCACGGGCCGCAGCACATTGTCGACCATGCCGATGATGAAGACGCCGCAGAACACCACGATCGCGGCGTGCGCGGTCTCGCCGACGGCGAAGAGGTAGATCGCCATCGGCACCCAGATAACGCCCGTGCCAACGGCAGGCAGCAGCGAGAAGAATCCCATTATCACGCCCCAGATCAGGGCGCCTTCGATGCCCAGTACCGAGAACAGCAGCCCTCCAAGAACCCCCTGGACCACTGCCACCACCACCGTGCCGCGCATGGTCGCGCGCACGACGACGACGAAGTTCTCGATCAGCGAATCGCGCGTCTTCGGGTGAAGCGGCAGCGTTTGGCGCACCATCTCGCCGTAGCGGTCCCCGTCGCGCAGCAGGAAATAGCTGAGGTACAGCATTACGCCGAGCGCAGCGAGGAAGCTGAGCGCGCCCTGGCCGACGCTCAGCAGCCGAGATGCGATCGTCTGCAGGCCGCCGGTGATGGTCGAGCCGAACTCGCGCCGCAGCGATTCGAAGTTGGTGATGTCATAGCGGTCGATCATCCCTCGCACGCTGCGGGGCAGGGCCGCGCGCAAATCGTGCAGGATCTTGCCCACGTCGATCTGCCCGCTGGTGATCTTGCCGTAGAGGGTGGTCGCCTCCTGCACGAGGCTGAAGCCGAGCCAGATGGTGGGCACGATGAAGATCGCGATCAGCGCGAAGAGAATGATCGAGGTCGCGAGGTTGCGCCGGCCGCCGAGGCGGACCGCTAGCTTGGCGGTGAGCGGCTGGAACATGATCGCGGCGACCACCCCCCATAGCACCGCCCCGAAGTAGGGCGCGAGCAGGTAGGCGAAAGCGAGAGTGATCAGGATGACGAGGACGGCGAAACCGGCATCCTCGGCGTCGAATTTGCGGTGGCTGGATGCGTCCATGTTTCCCCCTCGGCCAGACCTTCAGGCGGCCGGCCGTGCGCCGGTCACAAAGCGCCGGGCCCCGACGGGTTCCCGTTGCAGCTGGCTTCAGGCCTCGGCGGGCTTGCTCTGGAGCTGGCAATAGTTCTGCAGACCCATGTGCGCGATCATGTCGAACTGCTTTTCTAGGAAGTCGACGTGCTCCTCCTCGCTCTCGAGGATTTTCTCGAACAGTTCGCGGCTGATGTAGTCGCGCACCGCCTCGCAATGCGCGATGGCCTCCTTGAGCAGTGGAAGCGCTTCCATCTCGAGCGCGAGATCGGCCTTGAGAATCTCTTCAACGCCCTCGCCGATCTTGAGCCGTCCGAGCGCCTGGAAGTTAGGCAGGCCGTTGAGGAACAGGATGCGGTCGGCGAGCATGTCGGCATGCTTCATCTCGTCGATCGATTCGTGCCGCTCGTACTCGGCGAGACGCTTGATTCCCCAGTTGTGCAGCATCCGGTAATGCAGCCAGTACTGGTTGATCGCGGTCAGCTCGTTGAGCAGCACCTTGTTGAGGAAGTCGATGACCTGAGGGTCGCCTTGCATCGCGCGCTGCTCCTGGTGGGCGGGGGAAGGGCGAGTATGCGGCGGGGGTAGATCCAAGGCAAGTCAGGCGGCGGCGGCGACGGGCATTCCTGCACAGGCCGCCTCTTGGGCGATGATGTCTTCGGCATCGTCGAGGCACTGGCGGCACTGGGGCGTGCGACCGAGGCTGGCGTAGATGGCCTCGGCGCTACCGCTGCAGCGACGCGCGGCGCAGCGCAGATCCGTTTCCCGAATGGCATTGCAGATGCACACGTACATGCGAGCGATTCCTCTTTCCTGCACCCGAATATATGCAAGTGAGAATAGATCGCAATAGCAATCAGTGCGAGCGGGCCCGGTTGGGCAAAGGTCGCTTTTCCACCAGCGAACGCCATAGCCACTCGAGGGGACCGCGACGGAAGCGGGCCAGCCACAACGGGCTCCACACCAGCATCAGCGTCCAGCCGCCGATCACGAAGAACCACTGCGCCAACGGCAGCACCTTGCCGAACAGGCCGAGGCCCCAGCCGTAGAAGGCGAAGGTCATCACCAGGCTGGTCAGCACGTAATTGCTGAAGGCCATGCGCCCCGCCGCTTCCAGCCTGCGGCCCAGAGCAGTGGCGGCAAGCCGCGGCGCCGCGAGCACCAGCAGCGCAGCATAGCCGCAGCCCATCAAGAGGTGCGGCATGGCAAGGCCCCAGACCAGCGCCGCGCGCATCGCCACCGGGGGGAAGTGGCGCGGCCAGGCCCAGGCGAGAAACGCCACCGTCAGCGCCAGTCCGGCCAGCGTGCAGGCGCTTGCCAACAGCACCAGCCGTTTGCGGGCCATGCGTCCGTCGAAGAAGCCACGACGGTGGATGACGATACCCA
>Ga0207658_10000381_pt1 | contig 43297 bp, 40 predicted proteins | sample KBSS33metaG_FD_184322 | JGI IMG/M metagenome (GOLD analysis project Ga0207658, IMG submission 184322) | Switchgrass rhizosphere microbial communities from Kellogg Biological Station, Michigan, USA - KBS S3-3 metaG (SPAdes) (version 2) | ecosystem: Host-associated > Plants > Roots > Rhizosphere...
GTGATCGAGGCGAGCGAAGCCGAGGAAGTGCTCGAGCGCGCAGCCGAGGCTCTGGCTTTCGAGCCGGCCGAACTCGATCGCATTGAAACACGTTTGTTCGACTTGCGCGCAGCCGCCCGCAAGCACCGGTGCCAAGTTGATGACCTCCCCACCCGCACGCTGGAGATGCGCGGTGCGCTTGATGCCATCGAGGGCGGTAACGAGCATCTCGCCGAACTTGAGGCCGCCGCCGACCGTGCCGCGCAGGCCTATCGTGAGGCGGCAACTGCCTTGCACGAGACGAGGCGAGTGGCGGCGCAGCGTCTTGATGCGGCAGTGAAGGCGGAACTTGCGCCACTCAAACTCGATGCCGCGCGGTTCCAGACTTCCGTCGTGCGCCTGCCGGACGAGCGCTGGGGCCCGCATGGCATGGATGGCGTTGAGTTCCTCATCAGCACCAACCCCGGCGCCGACTTCGCCCCCCTCGCAAAGATCGCCAGCGGCGGCGAGCTGTCCCGCTTCATCTTGGCGCTCAAGGTTGCACTGGCTGAAGAGGGCGGCGCGGCAACGGTGATCTTCGACGAGATCGATCGCGGGGTCGGCGGCGCGGTCGCCTCGGCGATCGGCGAGCGGCTGTCGCGGCTTGCTTCCAATGGCCAGCTCCTCGCCGTCACCCACAGCCCTCAAGTCGCGGCGCGTGGGGACTCGCACTACATGATCGCCAAGTCCAGCGAGGGCACGGTCACCCGCACCTCGGTGCGATTGCTCAGCGACGCCGAGCGCAAGGAGGAGATCGCTCGGATGCTCTCCGGTGCCGAAGTCACCGACGAAGCCCGCGCGCAGGCCGACCGGTTGCTGGAACGCGCCTGAGAGCACAAGTGCCTGCTGCTATGCCGCCAGGATCGATCTGGGGCTGGACCACGACGGTGCGGTTGAATACCTCAGGCAAATGATCACTGAACCCGAAGCTGCCAATGAACTGATGCGCCTGGCGCGCCAGATCAGCCGCGCGAACCGGCTCTATCATGCGGAGGACGCGCCCGAGATCAGCGATGCCGAGTACGATGCTCTGGTGCGGCGCAACGCCGAGCTGGAGACTGCTTTCCCGCATCTCGTGCGTGCCGATTCGCCCACTCAGAAAGTAGGTCACGAGGTCGTGTCTTCGCCGCTGGGCAAGGTGAACCACGAGGTTCGCATGATGAGCCTCGACAATGCCTTCTCTGACGAGGAGGTCGCCGAGTTCGTCGACCGCGTGCGGCGCTTCTTGGCACTACCCGCCGATGCGCCGGTGGCGATGACGGCCGAGGACAAAATCGACGGTCTGTCCTGCTCGTTGCGCTACGAGCACGGGCGACTGGTGCGGGCGGCGACGCGGGGGGATGGCCAGGTCGGCGAAGACGTGACCGCCAACGTGGCCTACATCGCCGATATCCCGCAGCAGCTTTCGGGCGCGGATGTGCCGGAGACCTTTGAGGTGCGCGGCGAGGTCTATATGACGAAGGCCGACTTCCTGGCCCTCAATTTGCGGTTGATGACCGAGGCGCGTGAGCAGGCCGAGGCAAAGGGTGAGGCGTTCGACGATACCAAGGTTCGTCAGTTCGCCAATCCACGCAACGCCGCCGCCGGTTCGCTGCGCCAGAAAGATGCGGCAGTGACTGCACAGCGCCCTTTGCGCTTCTGGGCGCATGGGTGGGGCAGCGCTAGTGCCTTGCCAGGACAGACGCAGCACGAGGTCATCCGCCGTATCGAGAGCTGGGGCCTTCCCGTATCCCCGCAGTTTCGGCTCTGCACTTCGCCCGAGGAAATGTTCGAGGCCTACGCTGCCATTCGTGCAGGGCGTGCTGCCCTGCCATTCGAGATCGACGGGGTGGTCTACAAGGTTGATCGGCTCGACTGGCAGCAGCGGCTCGGCTTCGTCGCCAAGGCGCCGCGCTGGGGACTGGCGCACAAGTTTCCTGCCGAGCGCGCCGAGACGGTACTGGAGTCGATCGATATCCAGGTGGGTCGCACCGGCAAGCTAACCCCGGTAGGCCGTCTAAGGCCTGTTCTGGTGGGCGGCGTGACCGTTACCAACGTGACGCTGCACAACCGCGACGAGATCGTGCGGCTGGGCATTCGGCCGGGCGATCGCGTGGTCCTGCAGCGTGCCGGAGACGTGATCCCGCAAGTGGTCGACAACATCACCCGCGAGGAGCCGCGTCCCGCCTTCGCGTTCCCCGACCACTGCCCGCAGTGTCATTCGGAAGCCGTGGCGGAAGAGGGCGAGGTTGATGTTCGCTGTACCGGCGGCTTGATCTGCCCGGCCCAGCGCACCGAGCGCCTCAAGCACTTCGTCAGCCGAGCCGCGCTTGATATCGAAGGTCTGGGTGAGAAGACGATAGACGAGTTCTTTAGACTGGGTTGGCTGGAAAGCCCAGCCGACGTGTTCCGCCTTCGACGGCGTCGGGCCGAGATCCTTCAGCGAGAGGGCTGGAAGGACAAGTCTGTGGACAACCTGTTGGCAGCCATCGAGGCCAAGCGCACACCCGACGCGGCGCGGCTGCTGTTCGGTCTGGGTATCCGCCACGTCGGCGCTGTCACCGCGCGTGACCTGATGAAGCGGTTCCAGACACTGCCGGCGCTGCGCGAGGCTGCGGAGTCGGCTCATGCGAAGGATGGCGCCGAGGCGGTGCAGGCGGCAAGCGATGCCTATGCCGAACTCGTGTCGATCGAGGGGGTCGGGCCAGTCGTAGTCAAGGCGCTCGGCGATTTTTTCCACGAAGAGCACAACCGTGCCGTGTGGGACGACCTGCTTTCCGAAGTCTCGCCCCCGCCGTACGTGGTGAAGACCAAGGAGAGCCCGGTCTCGGGCAAGATCGTGGTCTTCACCGGCAAGCTCGAGACGATGAGCCGCGACGAAGCCAAAGCGCAGGCGGAGCGACTGGGAGCGCGCGCGGCAGGGTCAGTATCGCCCAAGACTGATCTCGTCGTGGCTGGGCCCGGAGCCGGCTCAAAGCTCAAGAAAGCCGCCGAACTCGGGATTGAGGTGATCGACGAGGCCGCCTGGGCGGGGATCGTTCAGGCCGCCGACTAACTGGCCTCGTCAACCTCAGCCCCGACGTGCCTGGCGCTCGTGAATGTGCCGGTAGTGTTGCACGCGAGTGGCGCGCAGTCCGGCGATGCCTTCGCGCTCGACAGCACGTTGCCATGAGGCGAGTTCCTCGAGTGTGAGGTCGTACCGTTCGCATGCTTCTGCGATCGTCAACAGTCCGCCTTCGACTGCTGCGACAACTTCAGCCTTGCGGCGCACGACCCAGCGCGATGTGTTGGCAGGCGGCAAGCTGTCCCGGCTTAGCGACTGCCCAAATTGGCCGACGATGGCGTCTGGCTGCGTGAGTTCAGAAGGTAGCATTAGTTAGGCCCTCTTACGTTTCGAAAAGTGGCCCCCTGTGAGTGCAGATTCTTCGCTGAAATCGTTAATTCAGCCTCACTCGAAATGGTTAACGGATAGCTTGGGAAAAACGCCTAAGTGTCTGCGGCAGCTGGCGAACGCCGCAGCCAAAAGTTTCCAATCGGTTTACGCGGTGTTTACCTGTCCTAATTAGCTGGTCGGGGATCGCGCTTTTACCGATAGATCCGAGGTGGATATTGCCCGTGCGGCACAAGGATTCGGCATTTGCTTCGGCTCTGGCTCGGCATGTCTCGGATGAGGGCTGTCAGCTGGTAGTGGCAGGGGCCGAAGTGGGCGCGGAGCAGCGTTTCACACTCGAAATCGCTGCGACTGAGCGGATATCCGGTTCGGTCCGTTGGGTCGTGGGCGCGCGCGCAGGCTTTGCATTCGACGAGCCAATCGGCGGTGACACACTCGATGCTATTCGGCAGGGCGGGCCAGGCCTCGCCGCGCTCGATATCTATCTGATTGAGGACGCGGTGCCCGACGCGACGCGCCCGTAGCTAGCGCGCTTGCGCAGCCACAGGATCGACCAGTCGCCATTGACCAACCGGCCCGCGAGCCGCAGCCCCGCCCGACGGCAAGCGGCACGCACAGCCGCTTCCTGCGTTTTCAGCAGCCCCGCCAATACAAGGTGTCCACCCGGGAGCAGCGCTGCGCCGAATTCAGAGGCAAGCGACACCAGAGGGCCAGCAAGGATGTTGGCGATGATGAGGTCGTAGGGCCCTCGCGCGGTGAGGAGCGGATGGGCCATGCCATCTGCAACCGTCATCACCAGCGCGCCTTGTCCAGCGCCAATCGGCACGCCGTTTGCCGCGGCATTGTTCTCGACCACGCCGACGCAAACCGCATCGATGTCGCTCGCGGTCGCAAGCGCGCGTGGCCACAGCGCCAGCGCGGCGAAGGCGAGCAGCCCAGTGCCGGTGCCGATATCGGCACAGTTGCGCACAACGATTCCCCGCTTTTTCATGTGCGAGAGCATGGTCAGGCAGCCGGCGGTCGTGGCGTGCTGACCCGTGCCGAAGGCCTGGCTCGCGGGGATCGTGAAGTCGATCGCGCCATTCGCGGTGCTGACTGGCCAATCCGGCGTGTGAACGTGGAAGCGTCCGGCCTGGATCGGCTCGAGGCCCTCCTGGCTGACCGTGAGCCAATCGGTTTCCGCTAGTTCCTCGGTCTGCAGCGGCGGAGCATGGCCGGCGAACAATGCCGTGATCGCGGCTTTGTCTGCGCGGGTCGGCTTGCGGTTGAGCCAAGCCTCTAGCTGCCAGTCTTCAGGTTGATCCTCGGCCACCTCGCGACCTGAGAGAACGATGTCGGAATCCCAATCCCAGGCGTCCTCATGGGCGACGAGCGCACCCTCGATCACAGTGCGCGGGGCGCAGGCCGTGATTTTCCAGCTCATTTCGCGGACCCGGCCGCTTCGCCTCTCAGGCGGTCGGCCAGCCTGGTGCGCGCCGCAGCGGCATAGGTTTGGCAAGCGCCTGGATCGACCAGCGGTGCCTTGCCCGCAAGGCGCGCGAACAGGTTGCTGGCCGACGGATGGGGAGTGATCAGGACATCGCAGGGCAGGGCGGCAATCGTCTCGAGGCCGGCGCGAGCGGCAGCTATCCGCTCGGGATGATCGGTGAACCGGTAGGCGTCGGTGGAGATGACGGTCGCACTGTCAGCGTAGGCCACCATCCGGCAGTTGAAGGCGGCGGTGCACGCTTGCCAGGTCCAGCTCGTCGAGCCGGGCGAGTGCGTCGGCGTCGCATGAGCGGTCAGCACCAGTCTGCCGAGCACCAGGCTTTCACCGTCCTGCACCACCTTGTCGACGCGGACCGAATCGAACGTGCCCTTGCCGTCGTTCTGCGGGTCTTGGGTGCTCATTCGACCCACTTCCAGCGAGGCCTTTTCTGTTGCGAGCGCCGCGACTTTCGCGCCAGTAGCGCGCTGCAATGCGCGGATCGCTCCGGCGTGGTCGTAGTGCTCGTGGCTAGAAAGGATCCAGCGCACTTGCTTGGGGTCGATGCCGAGGCGCCAGATGTTGGCGAGCACCAGCGGCGCTGCGTCCCTCGGACCACCGTCGATCAGCACATGGCCTTTGTCGCCCGTGATCAGGATCGCGGAGATGCCGCAGGTGCCCACGAACCACACGTTGGCGAAGACTGGTGCCGGCGGCGCGGCATCGGACCAGCCGTCGCGTTCTTCGCACACCTGCGCGAGCGCTGTTCCTGTCGGCTCTCTGGCGGCAGGCTTGGCTAAGGCGGGAGCGGAGGCGACGAGTGCGGCGGCTGCGAATGCGAGCGCTGCGGAGGAGCGAGGGCGAGTCATGCCAGCCGCTTTACGATGCAACCTCGGGATAGGCCAGCAAGGCACAGCAAGGGATCGCTTGCGGAAACTTGCACCATGGCGCGATTTGGCTAAGGGGACTTCGACGAGGGCGGCGTGTTGCGCTGCCGAAGGCAAGGGGATTCGCAAGAGCATGGCCACCGCCGGCACCAAGAACCGTCCGCTGTCGCCGCATCTTCAGATCTGGCGATGGGGTCCGCACATGTTCGTGTCGATCCTCCACCGTGTCACCGGCAACGGCATGGCCGTGGCAGGCCTGGGCGTTCTCCTGTGGTGGCTCGGCGCTCTTGCCGGCGGCCCCGCGGCCTATGCGACCTTTGCCTCTTGGATGACCACTCCGATCGGCTATCTGGTGCTCGTGGGCATCTCATGGGCTTTCTTCAGCCACATGATGAGCGGCCTGCGCCACTTCGTGCTCGACATCGGAGCCGGCTACGAGCTGACGTGGAACAAGACGTGGTCCATTGTCGCGCCGGTGCTGGGCGTGGTGCTGACTGCCGCCTTCTGGGCGCTCCTGCTGCTTCGCTGAGGGAACAACGACATGGGTAACGGAACCTCGATCGGCCGCGTGCGCGGCCTCGGCTCGGCGAAGAGCGGCCCCCATCACTGGATTCTCCAGCGCATGACCGCGATCGGCAACCTGCTGCTCGTGCTGTGGCTGGTGGTCTCGCTGATCCTGCTGCCGGACTTGTCCTACGGCACGGTCGTCGGCTGGCTTTCGCGCCCGGTGCCGGCGCTGGCGATGACGCTGCTGGTGATCTCCACCTTCTGGCATGCGCGTCTGGGCATGCAGGTTATGCTGGAGGACTACGTCCACGAGCACGGCAACAAGTTCGCTTGCATCGCCGCACTCAACCTCGTCGCTTTCGCAGGCGCCGCCTTCGGTGTGTTCTGCGTTGTCCGCCTCGCGCTCGGAGCTCACGCGTAATGACCGCTGCTGCCTACAAGATCATCGACCACGTCTATGACACCGTGGTCGTCGGTGCCGGCGGTTCGGGCCTGCGCGCGACGATGGGTTCGGCCGAGGCCGGGCTCAAGACCGCGTGTATCACCAAGGTGTTCCCGACCCGCTCGCACACCGTGGCCGCGCAAGGCGGGATTGCCGCCTCGCTGCAGAACAACACGCCCGACCACTGGACCTGGCACATGTACGATACCGTCAAGGGGTCGGACTGGCTGGGCGACCAGGACGCGATCGAGTACATGGTCCGCGAGGCGCCCCAAGCGGTTTACGAGCTGGAGCACGCCGGCGTGCCGTTCAGCCGCAATGCCGACGGCACGATCTACCAGCGCCCGTTCGGCGGCCACATGCAGAACATGGGCGAGGGCCCGCCGGTGCAGCGCACGTGCGCCGCTGCTGACCGTACCGGCCACGCCATGCTCCACGCGCTCTACCAGCAGAGCCTGAAGTACGACGCGGACTTCTTCATCGAATACTTCGCGATCGACCTGATCATGGAGAACGGCCAATGCCGCGGCGTCATCGCGCTGTGCATGGACGACGGCTCGATCCACCGCTTCCGTGCGCAGTCGGTGGTGCTGGCGACCGGCGGCTATGGCCGCTGCTACTTCACCGCTACCTCTGCCCACACCTGCACCGGCGACGGCGGCGGCATGGTGCTGCGCGCAGGCCTGCCGCTGCAGGACATGGAGTTCGTGCAGTTCCACCCGACCGGCATCTACGGCGCCGGCGTACTCATCACAGAGGGTGCGCGCGGCGAGGGCGGATACCTCACCAACTCCGAGGGCGAGCGTTTCATGGAGCGCTACGCTCCCTCGGCCAAGGATCTTGCCAGCCGCGACGTCGTGTCACGCTCGATGGCGCTGGAAATCCGCGAGGGCCGCGGCGTCGGCCCGCACAAGGACCATATCTTCCTGCACCTCGACCACATCGATCCCAAGGTGCTCGCCGAGCGCCTGCCGGGCATCACCGAGAGCGGCAAGATCTTCGCCGGCGTCGACCTGACGCGTCAGCCGCTGCCCGTCGTGCCGACCGTGCACTACAACATGGGCGGCATCCCCTGTAACTACCACGGCCAGGTGCTGACGATCGGCGCCGACGGCAACCCCGAGACGGTCGTCCCCGGCCTGTTCGCGGTGGGCGAGGCGGCCTGCGTGTCGGTCCACGGCGCCAACCGCCTGGGCTCCAACTCGCTGATCGACCTCGTCGTGTTCGGCCGCGCGACGGGCCTGTTCCTCAAGGATAACATCAAGGCCGGCGCCGCGCAGCCCGAACTGCCCAAGGACTCGGCCGACCTCGCGCTGACCCGGCTCGATCACTTCCGCAACGCCAATGGTTCGTCGTCGACCGCGGAGATCCGCACCGAGATGCAGCGCACCATGTCGCTGCACGCGGCGGTGTTCCGCAACGACGATCTGATGGCCGAGGGCAAGGACAAGCTGGCGGCCACATATCAGCGCATGCAGGACATCAAGGTCAGCGATCGTGGCCTGATCTGGAACTCGGACCTGGTCGAGACGCTCGAACTCGACAACCTGATCAGCCAGGCCTCGGTCACGCTGCACGGCGCGCACAACCGCAAGGAAAGCCGCGGTGCTCACGCGCACGAGGACTTCCCGAACCGCGACGACGCCAACTGGATGAAGCACACCGCAGCCTGGTTCAACGGCTGGGGCGGCAAGGGCGGCGAGATCCGCATCGATTACCGCCCCGTCCACGAATACACGCTCACCGACGACGTGCAGTACATCAAGCCCAAGGCCCGCGTGTACTGATCCGGCTGCTTCTGCCGCCCTTATTCGTTCGCGGCCAGCCAAGACTTTTTTGTCCTGCGCTGACGTAGCTGCGCCGGTCCGTTGGTGCGGTGGCGCAAGTTGATGAAGTGCATGCGCGAGAGACTGTCTGCATTGTGCGAGCGGGCTGCCGCGAGGGGGACGAAATCGACAGTGTGAAAGAGCCGACGCGAACATAGCAGTTGCGCTGGATGTAGGAAAATCGTCTGGCCCTGGTGGCTTGCGCGGCCCTTCGACAGGCTCAGGGTGAGCGGCGCGGTTGGCACCGTCATCCCGACCGTGAGCTGGGACTCGGTCCCGCGGCTCGGGACCTCGACCGCAGGAACGAACTCTCAGGCACCACCCAGGCAACCCCGGCGCGGTTCGGGCATTTCCAGCGCATATCCGCCAATCGCGAGGGAATGCCATGGACCGCACCAGGATCGATCCGCTGCTCGAGCCCCGTGTCGAAGGCGATCCGCTGGTGCGCCAGATGGAACAGGCGCCCGGCAAGACCTGGGGCTGGGTCATGGGCTACGGCGTGCTGCTGCTGGTGGTGGCGCTGGTGGTGCTGGTGAACCCGCTGGTGGCGGGCGTCGCAACCGGGCTGATCCTGGGCGTGATGCTGGTGGTCTACGGCGTCGCGGCCATGGCATCAGGCTGGACCTCGCTGTCCAGCCGCGGACGCTGGGCCGAGGTGCTGCTAGGCGCGATCGCGCTGGTCGCTGGCATCTTCGCCATCGCCGACCCGGTCGCCGGCGCGCTGTCGCTGGTCTGGGCGATCGGGCTCTGGCTGCTGGTCTCGGGCGGCTTTCAGATCGCCTTCGCCCTGCGCAGCCGCCACGATCGCGGCTGGCGACTTTTCCTGGGCATGCTCGATGTGGTGCTGGGCCTCGTCCTGCTCCTATCCAGCGCAGCCACCGGCCTGGCATTCCTGGCGCTTGTCGTTGCAGTCAGCTTTACCGTGCGTGGCGTGTTCCTGATCGTGCTGGCGCGCGAGCTCAAGCGCTCTGGAGGGTAGACCCATTCACCTGCTGTTCATGTTTACAGACGTAATCGATGACGTCTGTAAACGATGGAGGACAGCGTGGCTGAAGCGCCCGACACGCCGGAACGGATTTCGGAGGCTGAGCATGCGGTGATGGAGGCGTTGTGGCAGCGCAGTCCGCTCACTGCACAGGAGGTCTGCGAAGAAGTCTGCGGCCCCCGTGGCTGGAGCCTCGCCACGGTCAAGACGCTGTTATCGCGTCTGGTGACCAAGCAGGCTGTGGGCACCGAGCCGGACGGCAAGCGGTTCCTCTATTCGCCCCGCATCGCCCGCGCCGACTACGTCGGCAACGAGAGCCGCCGCCTGGTGGATCGCCTGTTCGGCGGCCGTGCGGCACCGCTGTTCGCGCATCTTGCACAAAGCGAAGCCTTGACGGATGATGACCTCGCCGAAATCGAGGCCCTGCTGAAGGAGCTGCGGTCATGATCGCCTGGCTAGTCGATACGCTCGTCACCACCGGCGCGCTGCTCGCGCTGGTTATGCTGGTGCGCGGCTCCGTTTGCCGTTGGTTCGGTGCCGGAGCGGCCTATGCGCTATGGGCGCTGCCGGCGATCCGATTCGTGCTGCCGCCCCTGACGCTGCCTCGCGGGTTGATCCCGCAGGTCTCGGTCGACGTCGAGCCGCTCACTGCCGCCGCCTCCAGCCTGCCGGTCGAGAGCGCGGCTCCGGCCGCCGCGGTGGCTCCAGCCATCGTCGAGGCGAGTGCGCCTGTGAGGCAATTGGCGACGCCGCTGACCCAGCCCGATCTCTTCGCCCAGATACCCTGGACGACGCTGCTGCTGTCGCTTTGGCTCGGCGGGGCCGTGGTGTTCCTGCTGTGGCGCACGATCAGCTACCGCGCGATGCGCGCCGCCTTGCTCGAGAATGCGCGCGAAGTGGCCCATGCCGAGGGCGTGCGCATCGTCGAGACGCCCGCGACCACTGCCCCGCTGGCGCTGGGCGTGTTCGACAAGGTGATCGCGCTGCCGGTCGGCTTCCTTGCCACCGCGGATTCACACACCTCCGACTACGCCATCGCGCACGAGATGGAGCACCACGCCGGTGGAGATCTAGCGGCGCTCATCGCCCTGCAGCCGCTGTTCGCGCTGCACTGGTTCAACCCGCTGGCGTGGATCGCGTGGCGGGCGCTGCGCAGCGACCAGGAGGCCGCGTGCGATGCACGGGTGATGGCCGGCCGCAGCCGCGAGGAGCGCGCCCGCTATGGCCATCTGCTCGCCGCCTTCGCAGGTGGCACGCGGCTTGGCCTGGCGGCACCCATGGCAGGGCCGCTGTCGGGTCAGAAGCCGATCATCCACCGCCTCAAGGCGCTCGCCCGGGCCGACGTGTCGCCCGCCCGCAAGGTGCTGGCGCGCAGTCTGTTCGCGCTGGCGATCGTCTCGGTTCCCGCCACCGCTACGGTCACGTATGCCGACAATGCCGAAGAGCCGGCGGATCGTGCCAACGGCGGTTCGAGCGTGGCCTATGCCGACGTGCCCCCGCCGCCGGCGCCCCCGGCTGCGCCAGAGGTTCCGGCCGGTTCCGCCGCTCACGCCGACCTCGCGGACTTGCCGGAACCGCCCGAGGCGCCCGAGCCGCCGGAGGCACCCGACGTGGCGGAGAACGACTTTGCCGCTCCCGTCCCGCCGGTGCCGCCGGTCCCGCCGGTTCCGCCCGCGCCCTCGGCAGGCCACGCGCGAGTGATGATCCAGAAGACCGTCGTTCGCGACACCGACCGCCAGGCCCGTGATGCTGAACGCCAGGCCCGCGACGCCGAACGCGCGGGCCGCGATGCGCAGCGCATGGCTCGCGAGGCGATGGCCCGCGCACCCCGCGTCGAGGAGTCGGTCTCTGCCGACGGGCGCCGCCGCACCATCCGCATCGTCCGCAAGGATGGGGTCGGGCCGGTCGACCAGACCATGGTGCTCGACGAAAGCTGCCCGGCAGACACCCAGCGCCGCGAGGCGCGCAGCGAGCGCAACGGCTCGAAGGCGGTGGTCGTCGTCTGCACCGGCGAGCCGAAGGACACCCACGAGACCGCGCTGCGCGCCTTGCGCTCGGCCCGCGCGTCGATCGCCTCGGAGCGCAACCTTGACCCACAGGTGCGCGCCGACATCCTCGCCGACCTCGACGGCGAGATCGCCGACGCAGCCCGCGAGGCGCAGGGCAGCTGAGCCGGGGACGAACGTACGTCCATGTGGGGAGGGGTGCGGGCCGCTGACGACAGCGGCCCGTATTGCGTAGGGCGGCTGCGGACGCCCGGCTTAGCGCCAGCGCAGACGGTCGCGGTTGAGCTGGTCGGTGCGGGTGACGCCCATCAGCTTCATGCCGCGCTCGATCTCGTCGCGCAGGAGCGCGATGGCGCGCTCGACGCCGGGCTGGCCTGCAGCGGCGAGGGCGTAGAGGTAAAGGCGGCCGCCGGAGGCGCAGGTAGCGCCCGCCGCCAGCGCCTTGAGCACATGGGTGCCCCGCCTGACGCCGCCGTCGCAGATGACCTCGATCTCCCCGCCGACGGCATCGACGATCTCGGCGATCTGGTCGAACGGCGCCCGGCTGCCGTCGAGCTGGCGGCCGCCGTGGTTCGACACCATGATCGCATCGGCGCCGATCTCGACCGCGCGGCGCGCATCGGCGACGCTCATCACGCCCTTGAGGCAGAAGGTGCCGCCCCATTGCTCGCGGATGCGGGCGGCCATGCTCCAGTCCATCGACTGGTCGAGCATCTCGGAGAAGTAGCGCTGGATGCTCATCGCTTCGCCGGTGCCGGCGCTGACGTGCGTATCGAGGTTGGGCAGCGCGAACTTCTCGCGCAGCAGGTAGTCGAGCGCCCAGCGTGGCTTGACGGCATAGGACAGGGCCGAGGACGCGGTGAACCGCGGGGGCGAGGAGAAGCCGCTGCGCGCGCACCGCTCCCGCTTGCCGCCGACGATAGTGTCGACGGTGAGTGCGATGGCGTCGAACTTCGCCGCCCGGCAGCGCTCGATCATCGAGGTGTTCAGGCCCTTGTCCTTGTGGACGTAGAGCTGGAACATCTTGGGGTTGTCGCCCATTGCGCCGATCTCCTCGATCGACACGGTGGCCAAGCTGGAGATGCCGAACCACAGGCCGGCCGCTTGCGCGGCGCGGGCGACGGCGCGCTCGCCTTGCCAATGGAACACCCGCTGGAGCGCGGTAGGCGAGAGGATCAGCGGCAGGGCGCTACGGCGGCCCATGACCGTGAGCGAGGTATCGACGCTCTCGACCCCGGCGAGCACGTCCGGGACCAGGTCGGCGTGCTCGAAAGCCGCGGTGTTGCGCGCCTTCGTCACTTCGTCGTCGGCAGCGCCGTCGATATAGTCGAACACGGGCCACGGCAGGCGGCGGCGTGCCAGCCGGCGGAAGTCTTCGATGTTATGGCAGTCGGACAGGCGCACGCCGGCGGTCTAGACACCGCCCCGCACGCGCGCAATCCGTTCCGGTGTCTGGTGCGCCTGCGCCGCTCGGTTCAGTCCTGCGGCGGGGTCTGCTTCACGTCGGGCTCTGACTTGAACGCGATGTTGTCCTTGCCCTGAGTGCCGCGGCGGTCGTCGCTGGCGAGCTGGGCGGCCGCCGCCTTGGCGCGCTTGTCCTGGCGCGGCTTCTTGTCGCGCGCCTCCAGCTCGGCCATGCGCGCCTGGACGATCTCGGCCGGGGCCGGCGAGGCGGGGTAGCGGCAGCCCTTGGCGGCGCCCACGCCTTTCAGGAACCCGCGGCGGGTCAGCCCGGCCTGGATCGCGGCGTTGACGCGGCGGTCCTGCTCGTTGGCGCCCGACACCTCGCGGATGAGACCGCGGAACGGGATGAACGAGGCGACGACCCACTTGCCAACGCGGCCGGCGTTGATCCGGTCGCGCTGTTCCTGCGGCAAGTCCACGTCGGGGCCTAGCACCTGGTCGAGGTCGCCGATGGCGCTGGCGATCTGGTGGCACTTGGCCAGGCCGTCCAGCTTGTAGGGCTCTGCCACTGCGGCCATCAGCAGTGGCGGGATCTCGTTGTCGCGGCCGACGTTGAGATCGGTGATGGGCGTCTTGGCCACGTCCATCGCGTTGGGATCGCGGTCTGTGATCGCCTTGTCTTCCTGTGCCGCCAGCACCGGCGTGGCGCAAAAGCCAACGGCGAGGGAAGCGGTCAAGGCAGCACTCAGCACAGTGCGTCGCATGTCGTCCTCCTGTTTACCCGAGCGACCGCCCTATTCCCGTCAAGAGAGGCAGGGATGGGGTCACTTCATCGACCCGAACGTGTCACACGCATCCTCGTTCCCGGTGTCGAGCCCGCGCTTGAGCCAGCGCATCCGCTCGGCGCTGGAGCCGTGCGTGAAGCTTTCGGGATTCACCTGCTGGCCGGCGTTACGCATCAGCGTGTCGTCGCCGATGGCGCTGGCGGCGGTCAGGCCTTCCTTCATGTCGCCCGGCTCGATCAGGTCCTTGTGCTTGCCGGCCCAAACGCCGGCGTAGCAGTCCGCCTGCAGCTCCATCTTGACCTGCAGCGCGTTGGCGGCGGACGGGTCCTGCTGCTGCGCGCGGCGGACCTGCTCCTCGGTGCCGGTCAAGTACTGCACGTGGTGGCCGTACTCGTGAGCGATCACGTAGTAGCGGGCGAAGTCGCCCTTGGCGCCCAGCTGCTTGTCGAGCTGGTCGTAGAAGCTGGTGTCGATGTAGATGCCCTGGTCGGCCGGGCAGTAGAACGGTCCCATCGAACTCTGCGCCGCGCCGCAGCCGCTGCGGGTGCCGCCCGAGTAGAACTGCAGCGATGGCTGCTCGTACTTGATGTTCGCCTGCTGGAAGAGCGGCTGCCAGGTGCGGTTGAGCGAATCGAGCGCATTGCACGATTCCAGCGCATAGCGGTTGGCCTCGCACAGCTGGGTGGCGTCCTGCGGTCCTGCCGCGGGCGCCGGCCCGGCCTGCTGCTGCACGCTGTCCATCGAGCCGATCAGCTGGCGTGGGTCGATGCCGAAGACGAGCGCGCCGATCAGCGCGATCACCAGCGTGCCGCAGCCCATCGCGCCGCCGCCGCCTCCGGGAAAGCCGCCGCCACCGCCGCCGACCTTGATGTTACTGGGATCGAACCTGGTGAGCCGCATCGTTGCCGTCCTTCCCCTGTGCCTAGCGGCAGAGTTTGCCGCTCGGCGAGCCGCTCTTCAATCCGCAATGGCCGAGTCGGTTCCATTATCCGTTATCGGGGTAAACGCGTGGAAGCGCCCTCGAAGTGTTGCAACGCTGCGGCAGATGACAGGCATCTGACGGAAAAACGCCGTGAAGCGTTCTGCACTTGCGAAATTCGGGCGCGCGCCGGTGATTGTGGCGTATAGGTCACGAGACATGAATCCGGGCAGGCGTTCCGCAGTATCGATGGCATGGGCGGCAGGGGCAGCGATAGCGCTCCTGGCCGCTGTCGCGCCGTCGGTGGCGGCGAGCGTCAGCCGCTCTGACCGCGAGATCGAGACGCGGCTGCGCAACCACATCGCGATCCTGGCCAGCGACGATTTCGACGGGCGCGAGCCGGGGACCGAGGGCGAGGCGAAGACGCTGCGCTACCTTGGCCGGCAGTGGTTCGACATCGGCCTGGTCTCGGGAACGAATGACCCGGGCAACGAGTGGTTCGCGCCTGTCACGATGGTTTCCCGAGAGCCGGCCGGCTCCTCGGCCCAGTTCCTGCGCAAGGGTTACCGCACCGTGCTGGCGCCCAAGGACGTGCTGGTGTTGACCTCGGGCAAGCGGAGCCTCGTGCGCAACGCGCCGCTGTTGTTCGTGGGGCGCGCGAACGGCCTCGACTTCACGCGGGCCGAGCTCGCCGGCCGCGTGGCGGTGATGCTCGACGGGCAGACGCCGGATAGCAAGCGACAGAACCAGCTGCTCGAGCAGGGTGCCTCGGCGGTGCTCACAGTCCTGGACGGCGAGCGCAGCCTGTCGGAAGTCGCGGCGCGGCGCCAGCGCTCCGGCTACGCGCTCACCAACGAGGCGGTGGGCGGCGACCTGGAGGCCTTCATCAGCGGCGCGACGATGGAGACGCTGCTCAAGGGCACCTCCCAGTCCTTCGCCGAGCTGGAGGCGCTGGCCGACAGCCCCGACTTCGCGCCGGTCGTGCTCGACCTGACCGCGTCATTCGAGGCGACCACTCGCGAGACCACGATCCGCACTCACAACCTGATCGGCAAGATCCGGGGTCGCCGGCCCGACTCCGGCGCGGTGGTGTTCCTGGCGCACTGGGACCATTTCGGCGAATGCGGCACCCCGCCGGCCGAGGACACGATCTGCAACGGGGCGATCGACAATGCCAGCGGCGTGGCGGCCCTGACCGAAGTCGCGCGGCGCCTGTCGCAGGTGCCGCAGATGGACCGCGACGTCTATTTCGTCGCCACCACCGGCGAGGAGCTCGGCCTGCTGGGCGCCCATGCCTTCTCCGAAAGCCCGCCGCTGCCGCTGGCCCAGATCGTCGCCGCCTTCAACATCGATTCGGTCGCGATCGCGCCCAAGGGCACGCCCTTCGCCATCGTCGGGCGCGGCATGACCGGCCTCGACGGCGAGATCGCGCGGGTGGCCAAGGCCAACCGGATGAAGCTGCGCGACAGCGACGAGGCCAACGACTACGTCAAGCGGCAGGACGGCTGGGCGCTGCTCCAGCACGACATTCCGGCCGTGATGGTGACGACAGCGTACGGCGACCTGGCCCGCATGCGTGCGTTCTTCGACGGCGACTATCATCGGCCCAGCGACGACCTTTCGCGCCCGCTGGAACTGGGCGGCGCGGTGGAGGATGTGAAGATGCTGACCGCGCTCGGCCGCTGGTTTGCCGACGTGCGCCGGGTGCCGCCGAGTGCGCTCGCCAAGTCCCGCGCGGCCGCGCCGGCCGGGCCGAAATAGCGCCACGTCCGGGCGGCCCGCCGCAGCCGGGGAAGGCCGCCACAAGGGGTCTGGCCCTTGCGGTACGCTTTGTTTACATGGGCCGCCACGATTCTCCCCGGTAAAGGCATTGGTGGCACTCATGGAAATCCAGCTCGGACTGACCTTCGACGACGTACTGCTGCGTCCGGCGAAGTCCGACATCGTGCCCACCCAAGCCGACACCCGCACGCGTCTGACGCGCTCGATCGGCCTCAATATCCCGGTGATTTCCTCGGCGATGGATACCGTGACCGAGGCCGACATGGCGATCGTCATGGCGCAGATGGGCGGCATCGGCGTGCTCCATCGCAACCTGACGGTCGAGGAACAGGTGGCCGCCGTGCGCGCGGTCAAGCGCTTCGAGAGCGGCATGGTGGTCAACCCGATCACGATCGCGCCCGATGCCACGCTGGGCGAGGCGCAGGCGCTGATGCTGGCGAACAAGATCAGCGGCATCCCGGTTGTCGAGGGCAGCGGCAGGCTGGTCGGCATCCTCACCAATCGCGACGTGCGCTTCGCCGACAATCCGGCGCAGCCCGTGCGTGAGCTGATGACGCACGAGAACCTGGCGACGGTGAAGCTGGGCGTCGGCCAGGAGGAGGCGCGCCGCCTGCTCCACCAGCGCCGCATCGAGAAGCTGCTGGTGGTGGACGAGGGCTTTCGCTGCGTCGGCCTGATCACCGTCAAGGACATCGAGAAGGCGGTCAACTACCCCAGCGCCACCAAGGACGCCGCCGGCCGCCTGCGCGTCGCCGCGGCGACCACCGTGGGCGACAAGGGCTTCGCGCGCACCGAGGCGCTGCTCGCGGCGGAGTGCGACGTGGTCGTGATCGACACCGCGCATGGCCACAACGCGGACGTGGCCCGCGCCGTCGAGCGGGTGAAAAAGCTGTCGAACTCGGCGCAAGTGATCGCCGGCAACATCGCCACTGCCGAAGCGGCGCGGGCGCTGATCGATGCCGGCGCGGACTGCGTGAAGGTGGGCATCGGGCCGGGCTCGATCTGCACCACGCGCATCGTCGCCGGCGTCGGCGTGCCGCAGCTCACGGCGGTGATGGAAGCGGCCGAGGAGGCGGACAAGTCGGGCGTGCCGGTGATCGCCGATGGCGGCCTGCGCACCTCGGGCGACGCTGCCAAGGCGCTCGCTGCGGGCGCATCGACGATCATGGTCGGCTCGATGCTTGCCGGCACCGAGGAAGCGCCGGGCGAGACGTTCCTGTACCAGGGCCGCGCCTACAAATCCTACCGCGGGATGGGATCGGTAGGGGCCATGGGCCGCGGCTCGGCCGACCGCTACTTCCAGGGCGACATCAAGGACCAGATGAAGCTGGTTCCGGAGGGCATCGAGGGCCAGGTCGCCTACAAGGGACCCGCCAAGGACGTCATCCATCAGCTCGTCGGCGGCATCAAGGCGGCGATGGGCTACACGGGCTCGGAGACCATCGACGACATGCGGCGGAACTCCAGGTTCATCCGTATCACCGGCGCGGGCCTGCGTGAGAGCCACGTCCACGACGTCACCATCACCCGCGAGGCGCCGAACTACCCGACGCGGTGATGAAGGGCCGGCCGCATGACTCCTGCCGCCCGCGTCCAGGCCGCCATCGACATCCTCGACCAGGTCATTGCCGCCGCCCGCGCCAATGGTGCTCCGGCCGACCGGCTGATCTCCGAGTGGTTCCGGGCCCGCCGCTTCGCCGGCAGCGGTGATCGCCGGGCGGTGCGCGAGCTGGTCTATCGCGCCGTCCGCACCTGCGGCGAAGTGCCCGAGAGCGGCCGCTCCGCGATGCTCGCGCTGATCGCCGGCGACCCGGCGCTCGCCACCCTGTTCGACGGCTCGCGCCACGCGCCGGCCGCGATCGTCGCCGGCGAGCCGGTGGCGACCGCCGGCATCGCCCCCGCCTGGCTCATGGAGCGGCTCGATGCCAGCGGCGTTCCCGCGCAGGAAGCCGCGGCGCGAGCCGTCGAACAGGCGCTCGACGTGCGGGTCAATACGCTGCGTACCGGCGCCACTGTCTTGCCCGAAGGTGGCGTGCGCACCCTGGCTGCTCACGGCTGGCGCTATCCGCCCGACACTCGCATCGAGGACAGCGCCGCCTATGCGGCAGGCGCGATCGAGGTCCAGGATACCGGTTCGCAGCTCGCTTGCGAGGCGGTGGCGGCGCGGCCGGGCGAGACGGTGGTCGACCTGTGCGCGGGCGCCGGCGGCAAGACCCTGGCCCTCGCCGCGGCCATGGACGACCGTGGCGTGCTGATCGCCAGCGATGCCGACCGCGCGCGCCTCGCCAAGCTGCCGCCGCGCGCGCAGCGGGCCGGGACGACCATCGTCGAGACGGTGCTGCTCGATCCCGGCGCCGAAGGCCCCGCACTTGCGCGCTTCGCGGGCAAGGCAGACGCGGTGCTGGTCGACGCGCCGTGCTCGGGCACCGGCACTTGGCGGCGCAATCCGGAGGCACGCTGGCGGCTCACCGAAAGGCAGCTGGCCCGCTACACCGCGATCCAGTCGCGCCTGCTCGACATTGCCGCCGATCTCGTGGCGCCGGGCGGCCGCCTGGTCTTCGTCACCTGCTCGCTGCTCGACGAGGAAGGCGCCGCACAGGCGGAGAGCTTCCTGCAGCGCCGCGCCGGCTGGCGCGCCGATTTGCCGCCGCTTCCGGCCGGAACGCCGCGCGGCCCAGGCCTGCGGCTCTCCCCGCTTCGCGACGAAACGGACGGGTTTTTCATCGCGCGCTTCCTGCGCGTATGATAGCATCCGAGGCGATGATGAGGACAAGACCCTCGGCGAAGGACCTGTTGATGCGTTACACGCCCGTTGCTGTTGCCCTTTCCCTGCTTGCCGCCGTTTCTTCCAGCATCGGATATTCCCAGGTCTCCGCGCCGCTCGACCCTCGGGCCGTGGCGCTGATCGGGCAGGGCCGGTCTGCCGCTGCCGCGGGCAACCTCGATGCCGCAATCGACGCTTACGAAGCCGCGCTTACCGTCGCGCCCGGTGCTGTACCGGTGCTGCTCGCGCTTGCCGACGCCACGCGCCGCCAAGGCCTGCAGGGCAAGGCGCTGCACTATTATCGCGTCGCACTGGCGGCCGACCCGCGCAATCTCGATGCGATCGCCGGGGAAGGCGTCGCACTTGCGGAAAAAGGCGCCGCCGACAAGGCCGGTCGCAACCTCGCGCGGCTGCAGACACTGTGCGGCAAGGACTGCTCCGAGACCCAGCAGCTGGCCGCCGCCATCGCCAAGGGCCCGTCGCCGCGCGTTGTCACCGCCGAAGCGGTCACGCCCAAGCCGGTCGTTTCGGAGAACTGAGGCGGCTCTGTCCGCGCTTCAGATCAGCGGGCGAAACTCTGCCAGAACAGCGGCATAGACCGCTTTCTTGAAAGGTACGATGAGCTCGGGCAGCAGCTCGGGCTCGACCCAGCGCCATTCGCAGAACTCAGCCGGGTCGTGCGCATCGAGGTCGATGTCGGCGTCGGTGCCGGTGAAGCGGGCGAGGTACCAGACCTGGCGCTGGCCCTTGTAGCGCCCCTTCCACAGCTTGCCCTTGAGCGCGTCGGGCAGTTCGTACAGCAGCTCTCCGGGCGTGCGCGCTTCCAGGCTGACGACACTGGCGGACAGCCCGGTCTCCTCTCCCAGCTCGCGGTACGCCGCCGCTTCGAGGTCCTCGCCATCGTCGACGCCGCCCTGCGGCATCTGCCACCAGTCGCCTTCCTTGTTGTCGATCCGTTTGCCGACGAAGACCTTGCCCTGGCCATTGACCAGCATGACGCCGACGCAGGGGCGATAGGGAAGCGAATCGAAGTCGGTCATGATGCGCAGGATTTCCGAGTCTGCAAGAAGGGCGCGTCCGGGTTGCCCGCGAGGGCCGCCGAACGCAACCGCGGATAGTAAGGGCCAAGACTTGACTGTCGGACAATGTGGTCCACATGGCTCACAACAGGCGTAAATGGCTGGTTTGTTCGCCGGAGAGTTTTTCTAAATTGCCTCAAGCCCGCCCAAGGCGCAGGGCGCGGAGAGCAGGCAGAATTTGCGGCGTGACGCCGAAAAGGATCGAGATGGCCACTATCATTGCCGAGCAGGACGCCGGCGGGACGACCCAAGGCTCCAGGCTGAGCGGCGGCACCCAGCACGATGGCGCACCCGAGGCGGTCGTCGTCCGCTTCGCCGGCGACTCGGGCGACGGCATGCAGCTGACCGGCGGTCAGTTCACCCTCTCGACCGCTCTGGCCGGAAACGACCTTGCCACCTTCCCCGACTTCCCCGCCGAGATCCGCGCGCCGCAGGGCACCCTGTTCGGCGTCTCGGCGTTCCAGATCAACTTCGGTTCGAGCGAGATCACCACTGCGGGCGATGCGCCCGACGTGCTCGTCGCGATGAACCCGGCCGCGCTCAAGACCAACGTCCAGGCGCTCAAGCCCGGCGGCCTGGTCGTGATCGACACCGGCGAGTTCAACAAGCGCAACCTCGAGAAGGCCAAGTACGAGACCAACCCGGTCGAGGACGGCAGCCTCGCCAAGTGGGACGTGCTGGCCTTCGACATCTCGGCGCTGACGCTCGAAGCCGTAAAGCCCTTCGGCCTTGGCAACAAGGAAGCGCTGCGCTGCAAGAACATGTGGACGCTGGGACTGGCGTTGTGGATGTTCGATCGGGACCGCAAGCCGCTGGTCGACTGGCTGAACGGAAAGTTCGCCAAGAACCCGGTGCTGGCCGAAGCCAACATCGCCGCGCTCAACGCCGGCCACGCCTATGGCGAAACGGCCGAGCTGTCCGGGCCGCTCAGGAAACTGCACATCGATCCGGTGCCTTCGGAGCCCGGGCTCTATCGCACGATCACCGGGGCCGAGGCGGTTTCGCTGGGCCTCGTCGCCGGCGCCCAGCTGGCCGAGCTGCCGATGTTCTTCGGCGGCTATCCGATCACTCCGGCCAGCGCGATTCTTCACAACCTGGTGAAGATGAAGGAGTTTGGCGTCACCACCTTCCAGGCCGAGGACGAGATCGCCGCGATCTGCGCCGCGATCGGGGCGTCCTATGCCGGGCAGCTGGGCGTCACCAGCTCCTCGGGCCCGGGTATCGCGCTCAAGGGCGAGGCGATGGGCCTGGCGATCATGACCGAGCTGCCGCTCGTCATCGTCAACTCGCAGCGCGGCGGCCCTTCGACCGGCCTGCCTACCAAGACCGAGCAGTCTGACCTCTACCAGGCTGTTTACGGCCGCAACGGCGATGCCGCGCTGCCGGTGATCGCCGCTTGCTCGCCCGCCGATGCGTTCGAGTGCGCGATCGAGGCGTGCCGCTTGGCGACCCAGTACATGACCCCGGTCATGCTGCTGACCGACGGCTACATCGGCAACGCCTCCGAGCCGTGGAAGGTGCCCGACCCGGCCACCTTCGCGCCGTTCCCCAAGAGCTTCCTGGAGGAAACGAACAATCCCGGCGGCAAGGTACTACCCTTCAAGCGTGACGAGAAGGGCGTGCGGCCGTGGATCAAGCCGGGCACGCCGGGTCTGATGCACCGCATCGGCGGCATCGAGAAGGCGATCGACACCGGCAACATCGATTATGCGCCGGACGTCCACCAGGCGCAGACCGATGCCCGCAAGGACAAGGTCGACGGCATCGCGAACGATATCCCGGCGCAGGACGTGTGCCTTGGCAATCCGAGCGGCAAGCTCGTCGTCGTAGGCTGGGGATCGACTTTCGGCCCGATCCACCAGGCAGTGCGCCGTGCCCGCCGCCAGGGGTTTGACGTCAGTCACGTCCACGTCCGCCACATTTGGCCGCTGCCGGCAAATCTGGGCGAACTTCTCGGTAGTTACGAGCATGTCCTCGTACCTGAGATGAACACCGGGCAATTCAAGACGGTGCTGCGCGACCAGTACCTGATCGACGCACGACCGCTTAACAAGGTGTCGGGTCAGCCCTTCGCCATCGGCGAGATCGAGGACGCGATCGCCAGCTTCTTCGACGGCGTCCCCGGCCACGTTGAGGGCGAGGTGGCGGTCAACGAGCAGCAGCTGCCGAGCCCCGAAGCGCACAACGACTAAGCATCAGGGGTCCCGTTCGTGTCGAGCGAAGTCGAGACACGCAAAGCGCCGGACCCCAGTCTCTCGACTTCGCTCGAGACGAACGGAGAGCAGTTATGAACGACATGACCCCGATCACGACCACGCTCAAGGACTGGGAAACCGACCAGGAAGTGCGCTGGTGCCCCGGTTGCGGCGACTACGCGATCCTCAAGGCCGTGCAGCGCACGTTGCCGATGGTCGGCGCGGACCCGAAGAACACTGTGTTCGTGAGTGGCATCGGCTGCTCCAGCCGCTTCCCGTACTACGTCGAGAGCTACGGCTTCCACACCATCCACGGCCGTGCTCCGGCGTTCGCGACGGGCATCAAGCTTGCCAACCCGGACCTCGACGTGTGGCTGGTGACCGGCGACGGCGACGGCATGTCGATCGGCGGCAACCACACGATGCACATCCTGCGGCGCAATCTCGACTGCCAGATCATGCTGTTCAACAACGAGATCTACGGCCTGACCAAGGGCCAGTACTCGCCGACCAGCCGCGTCGGCACGAGTTCGCCGACCTCGCCGATCGGTTCGGTCGACCGTCCAGCGCTGCCTTGCGCCTTCGCGCTCGGCGCCGGGGCGCGCTTCGTGGCGCGCGGCTACGACGTGTCGAAGGACCTGCCCGAGGTGCTGATTGCGGCCCACAAGCACAAGGGCGCGGCCTTCATCGAGATCTTCCAGAACTGCATCGTCTACAACAAGGACCGCTTCGACGATTTCACCCAGAAGGCCGTCGCGGCGGACAACCAGATCATGCTCAAGCATGGCGAGCCGCTGCTGTTCTCCAAGGGAACGAAGGGCTTGTCGCTCGATCTTGAGACGCTTTCGCTCAAGGTCGTCGATGTCGTCGACGGCGACTGGCAGGCGGCCGGCGTCGCCTTGCACAACGTGCGCAACCGCGGCCTGGCGCACATGCTGGTCGAACTGCCGTTCGGCCCGTTCCCGATGGCGCTGGGCGTCATCTACGACGATCCGGCGCCCACATTCGAGAGCGCTGTTGTCGCTGAGCGTGCCAGCCTGATTGCGGGGAAGACTGCGGACCTCGGCAAGTTGCTGGCCAAGGGGCAGACATGGACGGTCGAGCCTGAAGCTTCCCACGGCCTGATGGATTGAAGGGCTGCGCTGGGTCGGTAGCGCTTGGATAACCTCACACACAGCCTCGTCGGTTGGGCGCTTGCCGAGACGGGGCTGAAAAACCGCACGCGCAAGGGCCTGGCCGCTTGCGTGCTGGCGGCGAACATGCCGGACATCGACGTGTTCTTCGGCTGGGCCGCGTGGGCGCCACTGGCCACGCATCGCGGTTTCACGCATGGCCTCGTCGGCGGCGTACTGCTGATGCCGCCGCTGCTGTCGGCGCTGCTGTGGCTGCTCGACCGCTGGCAGCTTTCGCGCAGGGCCACATTCACGAGGCCCATGCGCTTCGGCTGGTTGGTGGCGCTGTGCTATCTCGGGGCGCTGACGCATCCGTTGCTCGACTTGCAGAACGTCTACGCGATTCAATTGTTCTCGCCGTTCAGCCCGCGCTGGTTCCATAGCGACGGGTTGTTCATCATCTCTCCCTGGCTGCTGGGCATACTGGGGCTCGGCATCTGGCTTAGCCGGCGCAAGGGTGGTGGTGGTCCGGCGATCGCCGCGCTAGCGGCCAGCATCGCCTTCATCGCGCTGAACATAGGCCTTTCGGCACTGGCCTGGCGTGCGCCTTCGTCAGCAGCGCCTTACGCCCGGCCGGACCGCGTGTTCGCTTCGCCCGAACCGCTGGCGTTCTGGCGCCGGGACGTCGTCTGGCGCGAGCAGGGCTGCATCGCGCACGGCACGTATGATCCGATGCACGATCTGACGGCGTTGACTGCGCGCGAGGCCGCCGCAGCCGACAATATGGCAGATCCGATCGTCGTGCGCGCCTCGACTGCTTCACCCGAAGTCGCGAAGTTCCTGGCGTGGTCGCAGATGCCGGTCGCTCAGATCGAACGACGGGGCGGACGTGCACGCGTCACCTTTGGCGATGCGCGGTTTGCCGGACCCGCAATGAGCCGCAATTTCAATGTGTCGGTCGATGTTCCTGCGACGAATCCTCCGGTGATGCCGCGGCCGTGTCGTCCTCGCTGACCGCATCGGCAGCGGCCTTGGCGGGCGGGTAGAGCGCGGCGCTCGCCAACAGTGCCCACCCGGTGCCGCCGAGCCAGCCGGCCAGAGCATCGCTGGGCCAGTGGACGCCGAGCCAGACCCGGCTCCAGGCGATCGCCAGGCTGGCCAGGATGGCACTGCCGATCACCGTCCAGCGTACCGAGGGATGCGGACTGATCGCCGCGAACGCCAGCGCCATGGCCACGTAGACCACCGCCGAGTTGAAGCTGTGGCCGCTCGGGAAGCTGGCGCCGCCCGCTTCGGTGAGGTGCGGCACGATTTCGGGGCGGGCACGCCCGACCACGCCTTTGACCAGGCTGTTGACGATCCAACCGCACGCGACGGTCAGCGCGAACAAGGCTGCCTCCCGCCGCAGGCGCAGGAACACAAGCGCCACTACTGCGGCCAGCGCAAAGACGTTGCGCAGCAGCACGCCGCCGAGCGCAGTCACGTCGCGCACGCCTTCAAGCAGCTTGGGCGAGCCGCTCGGCTGTAGCGTGGCATTGCGCCAGAACAGCAAACCGGTCTGGTCGAGCGCCTCTGCATGGCCGTTGTCGACGGACCAGGCTACAAGCGCGAACCCGATCCAGCAGGCAAGGCTGGCGAGGAGCGCCTTGCGGCGATCGATGCGCCAGCCGCGGGCCGGCAGCGTCACGGTTTCGGGAGCAAGCACCATGGGCTAGGGAACGCGGCAATGCGCAGCGTGTTGCGCGTCCGATGAGGTCTTCCTGTTCATGACTGTCGCCGTGCCGTGACTGCCCCTGTCATCGTCTGGCTGCGCCGGGACCTCCGCCTGGCCGACCAGCCCGCCTTCGCAGGGGCCGCCCACAGCGGTGCGCCTATCCTGCCCGTCTACGTGCTGGATGACGAGAGCACGCGGCACCACGCGATGGGCGGTGCCTCGCGCTGGTGGCTGCACCACTCGCTCGCCAGCCTCGATGCGGCGCTGCGCGAGAAGGGATCGCGGCTGATCCTGCGCCGCGGGAAGAGCGAGGCAGTGATCGCAGCGCTTGCGGCCGAAGCCGGCGCCACCACGGTCCACGCGCTGCATCACTACGAACCCTGGTGGCGCAATGCCGAGAAGGCCGTCGGCAAGGCCATGAAGTTGTGCCTGCACCACGGCAACTACCTCGCCCCGCCCGGATCGGTAACCACCGGATCGGGGGCGCCGTACAAGATCTACACGCCGTTCTGGCGCGCCCTGCGCGAGATCATGCCGCCGCCCGAGCCGCATCCCCGCCCGTCGAAGCTGGCCGCTCCGGCGAAGTGGCCGAAGTCCGACAGGCTCGACGACTGGGGCCTGCTGCCCGCCAAGCCCGACTGGGCCGGCGGCCTGCGCGACATGTGGGAACCGGGCGAGGCAGGCGCGCACAAGCGGTTGCGAGCTTTCGCCAAGGCCGCATCCGAGTACGGGGCGCAGCGCAATTTGCCGGGCGAAGAGGGCACTTCGATGCTCTCGCCCCATCTGCACCACGGCGAGATCTCGCCGGCACAGGCGTGGCACGCGGCGGCGGACGCCGGCGGCTCGGTCGATACGTTTCTGGGCGAGCTTGCCTGGCGCGACTACGCGCAGACCGTGATCCTGCAGTTTCCGGACTACGCGACCAAGTCCGCACGGGAGCCGTTCGGCCATTTCTCCTGGCGATCGGGTAAGGCGGCCGCTGCCGACCTCGTGGCTTGGCAGCGCGGGCGCACCGGCTATCCGATCGTCGATGCCGGCATGCGCCAGCTGTGGCACACCGGCTGGATGCACAACCGCGTGCGCATGATCACCGCCAGCTTCCTGATCAAGCACCTGCTGATCGACTGGCGCGAGGGCGAGAAATGGTTCTGGGATACTCTGGTCGATGCCGATTACGGCAACAACGCGGTCAACTGGCAGTGGACCGCCGGCTCGGGCGTCGATTCCAACATGTTCCCCCGGATCATGGCGCCGCTCGCGCAGTCGCAAAAGTTCGATGCGGCGGCCTATATCCGCGAGTGGGTGCCAGAGCTCGCCGGGCTTGCCGACGACACGATCCACGATCCGCCGGCAGGCGCGCGGCCGGAGGGCTACCCCGCGCCGCTGATCGAACACCGTGCCGCGCGCGAGCGGGCGCTGGCGGCCTGGCGCGAGGCGAAGACGCGATAGAGGTTGCGGCCTCGGTGGGACGATTTCTCGACAGGCTCAAGCCCCATGGCCCACGGCACGATCGTCGCTCCAGGGCCCACCTGCCCGATTGTCGCAAACTCCGTTTCGGTTCATAGGATCGGCATGAACGCGCAAGTGCCGGGCAGGGGTGACGAACTGGTCGCGGGCGGGAGCGCCATCGGCGTGGGCCCGGCGTGGCTGGCGCGGTTGTGGACCGGCGGCGTCGATCGCGTGCTCGATCGCATCGATGCCGGTCTGGCGCGCGGCTCCATCGCGGCGACGCTGCCGGACGGGCGCACGCGACTGCTCGGCGGCCGCGAGCCGGGGTTCGATGCCCAGATCACCCTTGTCAGCTGGCGCGCGCTGGTGCGGCTCGCCACCACCGGATCGGTCGGCTGGTATCAGGCGTGGGAGGCGGGCGAGTGGACGAGCCCCGATCCCGTCCCGATCTTCGCGCTTTTCATGGACAATGCGGTCGAGCTGGGCGACGCCGCCCGCTCGCGCGGTCCCTGGCGACTGCTGGGCCGCGCGGTGCACTGGCTGCACCGCAACACCCGCTCGGGCTCGCTCCGGAACATCCACGCGCACTACGACCTGGGCAACGACTTCTACGAGGCGTGGCTGGGCGAATCGATGTTCTATTCGAGCGCCATCTACCCGCCCGACGATGGCGATGATTTGCCCGTGCAGCGGCCCAATCCGCTGGCGCAGTTCGTGTCGGAGCTGGAGGCCGCGCAGGCGATCAAGGCGGGCGAGATCATGCGCCGCCTGCAGCTTGAGCCCGGCCAGCGCGTGCTCGAGATCGGCTGCGGCTGGGGTACGCTGGCGGCGCTGATGGCCAACCATGCCGGAGCGCACGTCGACGCGATCAGCCTGAGCGACGAGCAGCTCGCCTTCGCCCGTACCCGCTGGCGCATCGGGGGTGGGGGCGTCGATTTCCGTAAGCAGGACTATCGCGACGTGCACGGCACGTACGATGCGGTGGCCTCGATCGAGATGGTCGAGGCGGTCGGGCGCGGGTTCTGGCCCGATTTCCTCGACTGCGTGGCGCGCAACCTCAAGGCCGGCGGCCGCGCGGCGATCCAGCTGATCTCGATCCGCGAGGAGATCTTCGAAAGCTACGCCCGCAGCGCCGACTTCATCCAGGCCTATGTCTTCCCCGGCGGAATGCTCATCCACGAAGGCGAGTTCCGCCGCCTGGCCGCGGAGCGGGGGCTATCGTGGGAGGATCGCAAGGGTTTCGGCCAGGACTACGCGCGGACCTTGCGCCAGTGGCGGCACAACTTCGACGCCGCGGTCGAGGGCGGACGCCTGCCGCCCGGCTTCGACGCGCGGTTCGTGCGACTCTGGCGCTACTACCTGATGTACTGCGAAGGGGGCTTCCTGGGCGGCGGCATCGACGTGGCGCAAGTGACGCTGGTCAAGCGCTGAGCGCCTCGAGATCGGCACCGGCGCAGGCCGGTGCCGCTTGAACCAAACGTTCCCTAGAACCCCAGCGCCATGCTGAGCGCGCCCATGTCGTGCCCCGAAATGACGGCGCCGCGCTCGATGTGTTCGTCGAGCAGGTTGGGGATGTACATCTGCCACGCTTCCGGGCCGCCGAGAGTGTCGGGCACCGAGAAGCCGGCCTGCTGCTCCTTGAGCTTCATCAGCTTCACTTTCGCGAGAGCCTTCTTGCCCGAGCCTTCCTCGTTCGGATTGTTCCAGTCGGCTTTCCAGAGTTCCTGGCTGAACTTGGGCATGGGGTTGAACGTGCCCCAGAAGATCCGCGTGTCGACCTTGAGCTTGACCTGCACGTAGTTGTCGAGGTCGTTCCAGTCGAGGCAGACGCAGGACATGAAGCGCACCATCGCGGTCATGTCGATGCCGTTGGCCTTCGCCTGCTGCAGGCGGCCGAGCGCGCCTTCCTTGTCGTCGAGGAACGGCTTCACCGCCGACCACCAGGGCGTGACTCCATACTGCCCGGCTGCCGCCGCGCCCTTGGTCATCTTGAACAGCAGCGTGTCCTTGGGCACGGTGACGACCCGGACCTTGCGAAAGCCGTTCTGATCCGATTTGCGCAACTTGTAGAAATCCGCCTGGCACAATGTGGCGTTCAGCATGATGTCCCCCCGAATCTATTTTAGAATCAAACGATTCAATCCAGCTGGCCTGCCACGCTGCGAAGCCGACGCTGCGGCAATTTAGCTAATCGCGCAATCGGATTGTTGCGCTGCATTGCCGGATAATGCGGGCGGTTCTCGGAAAATGCTTGCGGAGGGGTGGGAGGATGACGGGGGTGTGCGGGTTGGCGGAGCCTGAACCAAGTTCAAGGTGACGGCCGGCTTTGGTGGTTTTGCGACCGTCAGCTATCTCCGAAATCGAGATCAACTAGCTTCGTTGTGAGATCATCGTCGAGGTTCATGATGGCCTCAGCGATCCTGTGGTGCCCTTTGGCCGCCGCGAATGCTGAGAGGGCTGACAGGAGCGTAGGTTCGTCCCAATCCTCGTGCCGATGCACCGCAACGCATTCTGTGAGCCGAGAGACGGCATGGTTATAGGTCTCAGCCATATCCGCCGGAACGGGAGGGCCATTCCCGCTGTTTCGTGCGATCTCGATCGCGGCGGGCAACTGGAAGAAGCTGAAATCTATTGGCTCCTTCGCGCTAACGGCGATCTCAACGAGATGCGGGAGAGCTGCATAGGATGCATCATACACGTCGCCCTGATGGCAAAGGCTCGACCAAAGACTGAACCACGGCTCGCTTTGATATCCGGTCTTCGGACCCGTAGCGCGAGCGACTTGGCGAAGCAGTTCTGGAATGTCAGCGGCGCTCCCGTAGGCATGTGACAGCTTCGGCCATCGAGGGTCATCGAGTTCGATCATAACCTAACCTAAGCGGCTGGCCCTATGTCCGCTAGTGGGCGAATCCGGAACTTGACCCGGCCCGCTCATCTCACAGGAGCGGCAGCGCCTGACCTTTCGGACAGTCCCACTCAGCCCTCATCCCCACTCGAAAGCCGACCGTCCCCCTGCCAGCGCGCCAGGATCGCGTCGAGCGTCGTGGGATCGAGCAGGCGGTCGAAGGCGACGCCGACGAGGCTGTTGTCCCACCATACTGCTTTGCCGGGAAGCGCCTCCATGCCCGGCAGGGTCAGCCAGCAGGTGGTGCCGCGCGGGATGCGGGTGAGCGCGGTGGCCGAGTAGCCGGAGAGCGAGAGGTTGCGCACCGCGGTCTGGAACGTCTTGGCTCCGGAGGGGCGCAGGGAGGCGGGGATCGAGATGCGCGAGCGCGGGGCGCTGCGGTCTTCCTGCGCGGCGGCGGCGTAGCGTTCCTGTTGGGTCGAGACCATCGTGAGCCGGTCCTGCACAAGCCTGGGCACCTGCAAGATGCCGAATATTCATGAGCTTGTGCGGGAAAGGGTTACTTCCAGGTTAATCGGCCCGCTTAATATCTTCCTTATGGCCCGACACGTAGGCCTCGCCTAGCAGCGCCACCAGTCGCTCGGCCACCGCCTCGGGCGGCTTCACCGATGCCGGGTCCTCGCCCGGATAGGCGCGGGCGCGCATCGCGGTGCGGGTGGCGCCGGGATTGACGACGGCGACGCGCACTTTCGAGACGTTGGCGGTCTCCTGCGCGTAGCAATCGAGCAGCACCTCGAAAGCGGCCTTGCTGGCAGCGTAGGCGCCCCAGAACGCACGCGGCTTCTGCGCGACGGTGGACGTCAGCCCGATCACCCGCGCGTCCGCACTCTTGCGCAGCAGCGGGTCGAAGTTGGCGATCAGCGCCTGCGTCGCCAGCACGTTGGTGGTCAGTGCCTTGTTGAAGGCCTTCTGGTCGATGTCGGCGACGCTGGTGAGCTGCGGCAGGATCGCCGCGCCGATCACCAGCACGTCGAGCTTGCCCCAGCGCTGCGACACGGCGGTGGCGAGGCGGGCGATGCCGTCGGGCTCGACCAGGTCGACCGGCGCGATCGTGGCGGCGCCGCCGGCCTGGAAGATCGCGTCCTCGACCGCTTCGAGCGCCTTGGTGTCGCGGCCGGTGAGCACCACGTGCGCGCCGGCGCGGGCGAGCGCCTGCGCCGTCGCGGCGCCGATGCCGCGGCTCCCGCCCGTGACGAGCGCAACCTGTCCTTCGAACGCCCCGCTCACGCCGCGTTGAGTTCCGCGAAGCGCTCGGAGAAGTCGGTGAGCTTGGTCGGATAGTCGCCGGTGAAGCAGGCGTCGCAGAACTGCGGGCACTTCTTCTCACGGCCGGCTTCGCCGACGGCGCGGTAAAGGCCGTCGATCGAGACAAAGGCGAGGCTGTCGGCCTGGATGAACTCGGCCATGGCGGCAGTGTCCATGGTGGCGGCGAGCAGCTTGTTCCGCTCCGGCGTGTCGACGCCGTAGAAGCAGGAATGCTCGGTCGGCGGGCTGGCGATGCGCATGTGCACTTCGGCGGCGCCGGCATCGCGCATCATCTCGACGATCTTCTTCGAGGTGGTCCCACGCACGATCGAATCGTCGATGAGGATGATGCGCTTGCCCTCGACGATGGCGCGGTTGGCGTTGTGCTTGCGCTTCACGTCGGCATGGCGCGCGGCGTCGCCCGGCTGGATGAAGGTGCGGCCTACGTAGTGCGAGCGGATGATGCCGAGCTCGAACGGGATGCCCGACTGCTGGGCGTATCCGATCGCCGCGGGCACGCCGCTGTCGGGTACCGGTATCACCACGTCGGCTTCGGCGAAGGCCTCCTTGGCCAGCTCCATGCCGATCTGCTTGCGCACCTGGTAGACCGAGCGGCCGTCCATCACCGAATCGGGCCGGCTGAAATAGACGTGCTCGAAGATGCAGGGGCGCGGGGCCGGGTTGCCGAAGGGGCGGTGGCTGGAGATCGTGCCCTTGTGATCGACCTGCACCAGCTCGCCCGGCTCGATCGAGCGGATGAATTCGGCGCCGATCACGTCGAAGGCGACAGTCTCGGACGCGAACACGGTGGCATCGCCGATGCGGCCCATCACCAGCGGGCGGATGCCGAGCGGATCGCGGCAGGCAATCATGCCCTCGGCGGTCATGCAGATCAGCGAGTAGGCGCCCTCGACCATGCGCAGCGCATCGACGAACCGGTCGAGCAGGGTCGGGTATCGGCTGGTGGCGACGAGGTGGATGATGACTTCGGTGTCGGACGTCGACTGGAAGATCGAGCCTTTCGACACGAGGTCGCGCTTGAGCGTCATCGCGTTCGAGATATTGCCGTTGTGCGCGATCGCGAAGCCGCCGTTGGCGAGGTCGGCGAACAGCGGCTGGACGTTGCGCAGGCCCGAGCCCCCGGTGGTCGAGTAGCGCACGTGCCCCGAGGCCATGGTGCCGGGCAGCGTGTCCAGCTCCCTCTGGCTGAAGACCTGCGCGACATGGCCCAGGCCGCGGTGAGAGTGGAATTCGTCGCCCGAGTAGCTGGTGATGCCCACCGCCTCCTGGCCCCGATGCTGCAGCGAATGCAGCCCGGCCGCGGCGATGTTGGCCGCCTCGCGCGCACCGATCACGCCGAACACGCCGCACTCTTCGCGCAGCTTGTCCCCGTCGGCGTCACGAAAGGGGTGAGTCATGTTCATGGAATCGTCCAGCCCGCTGGCCCGTCAATGGCCGCGCATGTGGAAGGTAACTCCTGCGAATGCAAGGGGGAAGGGTGCAGGGCGACGAACTGGTGGGAACCAGATGCGAGGTGACTGCGTTTTGCGCGCGGCCAGGGATGGTCACTTCCGCATGACTGGCGGGGAGGGCCCCGACAATCACTCGCTTGCCAGCGCCGCGCACGCCCCTTAATGCCGCCTCAGCCGCCCTCTCGCAGACGGACCGTCGCTTGCTCCTCTCCCCTTTCGAATGGACCATCGCCAAGCGCTACATGCTGCCCGGCAAGGGCGAGCGCTTTATTGCGCTGGTCGCCGGCATCAGCCTGGTCGCGGTGCTGCTGGGCGTGTGGGCGCTGGTCATCGTCATGAGCGTGATGAACGGCTTTCGCGCCGAGCTGTTCGACAAGATCGTCGGGCTCAACGGCCACGCCATCGTCCAAGCCTACGGCGGCCGGCTCGACGACTGGCAGGGCGTGCTCAGGCAGGTGCGCGAGACACCCGGTGTCACCCGCGCCTCTCCGCTGATCGAGCAGCCGCTGCTGGCAAGCTTCAATGGCCGGGTCGAGGCGATCCTGGCGCGCGGCAACACCGCGCAGGATATCGGCCGGCTGCGCGAGAAGGTCGTCGCCGGCTCGCTCACAGAGCTGCAGCCGGGCGCGGACAACGTCGCCATCGGCAAGCAGCTGGCGCAGAACTTGGGCGCGCAAGTGGGCGACGTGATCACCATCATCAACCCGCAGGGGCGGTCCACACCGTTCGGCACGGTGCCGCGCCAGATCGGCTACCGCGTTTCGGCGATCTTCGAGATCGGCGTTTACGACTACGATAATGCCTTCGTCGTCATGCCGATGCGCGATGCGCAGACGTTGCTGCTGACGGGCGACACCATCGGCACGATCGAGGTGACCACTACCGATCCGGACCACGTTTCCGAGATTCTGGCCCCGGTCGCCCGCCAGCTTGCCGGCAAGGCCATCATCACCGACTGGAAGACGATCAACGCCTCGCTGTTCGAGGCGCTGGCGGTGGAACGGGTGGTGATGTTCGTGGTCCTTTCGATCATCGTGTTGGTCGCGGTGTTCAACATCCTGTCCTCGCTGATCATGCTGGTGCGGGCCAAGACGCGCGACATCGCGATCCTGCGCACGATGGGCGCGACGCGGCGTTCGCTGCTCAAGGTGTTCGTCACCGCAGGCTTCTGCATCGGCGCGGCGGGCACCCTGTCGGGCCTCGTGCTGGGGCTGATCTCGCTCTATTTCCGCCAGCCGATCGTGCATGCGGTCGAGCGGCTGAGCGGGCAGGAGCTGTGGGACCCCTCGATCCGCTTCCTGACCGAGCTGCCCTCGCGCCCCGATCCGGTGGAGATCACCGTGATCTGCGTGATGGCGCTGGTGTTCAGCTTCCTCGCCACGCTCTATCCCGCCTACAAGGCCGCGAGCACTGATCCGGTGCAGGTGCTGCGCTATGAGTGAGACCGTGCCCGCCAACGTGCGCGATGCTGTTGTGCGCCTGACCGACGTGACTCGCAGCTTCGAGCAGGGCGGCGTGCGGATCGACGTGCTGCGCGGCGTGAACCTGACTGTCCACCCTGGCGAGATCGTCGCGCTGCTGGGTCCGTCGGGGTCGGGCAAGTCGACGATGCTGCAGGCGATCGGGCTGCTGGAGGGCGGCTTCGGCGGCAGGATCGAGATCGCCGGCATCGACGCCAGCCGCCTCGGCAAGGACGAGCGGGCGGCCGTGCGCCGCGACCACATCGGCTTCGTCTATCAGTTCCACCACCTGCTGCCTGATTTCAACGCGATCGAGAACGTGGTGCTGCCCCAGCTCATCACCGGCAAGCCTCGGCCTGAGTGCGAGACCCGCGCCAGCGAACTGCTCTCCGCGCTCGGGTTGGCGCAGCGGCTCGACCATCGGCCCAGCAAGCTGTCGGGCGGCGAGCAGCAGCGTGTCGCGGTCGCTCGTGCGCTGGCCAACAAGCCGCATCTCGTGCTCGCGGACGAGCCCACCGGCAACCTCGACGAAGCAACCGCCGACAAGGTCTTCGCGCAATTCCTGGAGCTGGTGCGCGGACAGGGCAGTGCCGCTCTGGTGGCGACCCACAACGAGCGCCTCGCCGCAGCGATGGACCGCGTGGTGCGGCTGCACGAAGGCGTGCTGGCCTGAGACCCGCAAATCGCCGTCTTCCTTAGGACGACTCGACGCCGGAACGATACAAACGGCGACAGGAACCCGCGTTGTCCTCGCGGTTTTCCTCCCCACATCCCATCGAGATACAATCCAGCAAAGGACCTGCGCCTATGAGCGACATCCCATCCACCATCGAGACCAGCGGCACCGCTCCGAAGGGCTTCGGCTGGGATGATTCGGCCGAACTGCACAAGTGCGAGGACGGCGGCGGCCTGTTCCACCGGCTCAAGACCATCCGGCGCGGCACCATGGCCGAGCTGATCGCCTTCGTGATGAACTTGCCCGAAGACAAGCAGGCCGACTATTTGATCGAGAAGGACGGCGACCACGCCTTCCGCATCGGCGAGATCCGCAACCTCTATCGCCGGGCCGATTTCCCCCGCGCGCCGGTGTCCACGCCTAACTTTCCCTCGGCCGACTTCCCTCCGACCTGAGCGCGCACTAGGCTGCCGGTAAAGGGGAGAGCAGCCTGCATGGCCCAGGATCCACGGACAATCGGCGATTTCACCGCCACTCTGCCGACCGGCGACAGTGTGAGCCTTGCCGACAAGGTCCGCAAAGTGTTGCTGGTGGTCAACACCGCCAGCAAGTGCGGCTTCACTCCGCAGTACAAGGGACTGGAAGCGCTCTGGCAGTCCTACCGCGATCGCGGGTTCGAGGTGTTGGCGTTCCCGTGCAACCAGTTCGGCCACCAGGAGCCGGGCAGCGCCGACGAAATCGCCCGCTTCTGCGAGGTGAACTTCGGCCTCTCATTCCCGCTGATGGGCAAAGTCGAGGTGAACGGCGAGGGCGCACCGCCGCTGTGGCAGTGGCTCAAGGCCGAAGCGCCGGGCGTGCTCGGCACGCAGGGCATCAAGTGGAACTTCACCAAGTTCCTGATCGATCGCCAGGGCAAGGTCGTGCGTCGCTATGCCCCCACCGACAAGCCGGAAGGTCTGGCCAAGGACATCGAGGCGCTGCTGTGACGGATACCGCCAGGCTTCTGACGGAGAAGCTCTGAAGCAGGGCCGGCGGCGGTGCGGGCTATCCACCGCGTTATCCCCAAGCCGCCCTTGATTGCATCGCCGGCCGTCGCCAGAAATCGCCCGATGGCTTTCGCTCCCTTCGTTCCCCTGCGCATCTTCTCCAGCTTCACCATGCTGGACGGGGCGATCGATCCCAAGGCCATCGCCAAGCTCGCCAAGGAGCGCAAGTTTCCCGCGATCGCGCTGTGCGATCGCAACGGGCTCTATGCCGCGCCCACCTTCGCCGCCGCCTGCAAGAGTGCGGGCGTGCAGCCGATCATCGGCACGTTCCTCGCGGTCGCGCGGCCGGGAGGGGCGAAGCAGGGCCAGGAGCCGCCGATCGACTGGCTGGCGCTTTTCGCGCAGGACGAGGCGGGCTGGCTCAACTTGTGCCACCACGTCAGCCGCGCGCATCTCGACCGTCCCCCGGAGCGCGATCCGCACGTCGATCTTGCCTCGCTGCACGGGCACACGGACGGTCTGATCTGCCTGACCGCCGGCAACGAGGGCGCGCTCGCACGGCTCTACGCCGCGGGGCAGGAGATCGCCGCCGAGGCTTACTGCAAGGAGCTGGAGGCGCTGTTCGGCGGCAGGCTCTACATCGAGCTGACCCGCACCGGCGAGACGGTGGAGGACGAGAGCGAGGAGGACCTGATCGCGCTGGCCTATCGCCACGACCTGCCGCTCGTCGCCACCAATCCCGCGCAGTTCGCCGAGGCGCAGTTCCACGCCGCGCACGATGCGATGCTGTGCATCGCCAACTCGACCCACGTCGATGCGGCCGAGCGTCCGCGCTCCTCGGCCGAGCGCTGGGTCAAGCCCGCGCCGGTCATGGCCGAGCTGTTCTCGGACTTGCCCGAAGCGCTCGCCAATACCCTCGTCGTCGCCCAGCGCTGCGCCTTCGCGCCGCCCAAGCGCAAGCCGCTGTTGCCCAGCCTCGCCGGCGACCGCGAGGGCGAGGCACGCATGCTCGCCGAGGATTCGCGCGTCGGCCTGGCGCAGCGCCTCGCCGCCTACTATCCGGAAGCCGCGCAGGCCGAGCTGGTCGAAGCCTTGCGCGCCGAGGGCGAGGATCGGCTTGCCGCCTTCGAAAGGCTGAGGCCCAGCGGCGTGGGGGAAGAGTTCCTCGAATATGCCGAGCGGCTCGACTTCGAGACCAAGATCATCGTCGGGATGGGCTTTCCCGGCTACTTCCTGATCGTTGCCGACTTCATCAAGTGGGCCAAGGACAACGGCATTCCGGTAGGCCCGGGGCGCGGTTCGGGCGCAGGATCGCTGGTAGCGTGGTCGCTCACTATCACTGACCTAGACCCGCTGAAACTGGGGCTGCTATTCGAGCGCTTCCTCAATCCCGAGCGCGTCTCGATGCCGGACTTCGACATCGATTTTTGCGAAACCCGCCGCGGCGAGGTGATCCGCTATGTCCAGAAGAAGTACGGGCACGACCACGTCGCGCAGATCATCACGTTCGGCAAGATGAAGGCGCGCGCGGTGCTGCGCGACTGCGGGCGCATCCTGCAGATGGGCTACGGCCGCGTCGATTCGCTGTGCAAGATGGTGCCCAACCATCCCACCGATCCGTGGACGCTGACCGAGACGATCAACGGCCGCAAGTATCAGGGTGTCACCAAGGACCCGCCGGTCGCCGAGTTCCGCCGCGAGTACGACACCGATCCGGAAGTGCGCCGCCTCGTCGACCTTGCCGTGCAGCTCGAAGGCCTGCCGCGCAACTCCTCGACTCACGCCGCTGGCGTCGTCATCGGCGACCGGCCGCTCGCCAGGCTGATCCCGCTATACCGCGATCCGCGTTCGGACATGCCGGTCACCCAGTTCGACATGAAATATGTCGAAGACACCGGCCTGGTGAAGTTCGACTTCCTCGGGCTCAAGACGCTCTCGGTGCTGAGGAGGGCCTGCGACCTCCTTGCCAAGCGCGGCGTCTCGATCGACCTCTCGACGCTCGCGTGGGACGATCCCGCCGTCTACGACCTGCTCAAGCGCGGCGACACCGTCGGCGTGTTCCAATTGGAATCGGAAGGCATGCGCCGCACGCTGGCGGCGGTAAAGCCGACCAATTTCGGCGACATCATCGCGCTCGTCTCGCTCTACCGGCCGGGCCCGATGGACAACATCCCGCTGTTCGGCCAGCGCAAGAATGGCCTCGCGCCGATCGAGTACCCGCATCCCAAGCTCGCCGGCATTCTGGGCGAGACCTACGGCATCTTCGTCTACCAGGAGCAAGTCATGCAGGCCGCGCAGATCCTGGCGGGCTACTCGTTGGGCGATGCCGATCTGCTGCGCCGTGCGATGGGCAAGAAAGTGCAGGTCGAGATGGATGCCCAGCGCCAGCGCTTCGTCGACGGTTGCGCGCGCGAATCGGGCATCGACGCGCCAAAGGCCAACGAGCTGTTCGACCTGATCGACAAGTTCGCCGGCTACGGCTTCAACAAGAGCCACGCCGCCGCCTACGCGCTGCTTGCCTACCACACCGCCTGGTTCAAGGCGCATTACCCGCACGAATTCTACGCCGCCGCCATGTGCTTCGACATGCACCAGTCCGAGAAACTCGCGGTCTTCGTCGATGACGCCCGCCGCAACGGCATCGAGATCGCGCCGCCGTGCATCAACGCCTCCGAAGCCGAGTTCACTGTCGACGAGACGCCCGAGGGGCACGCAGTGCGCTATGCTCTCGCGGGCATCCGCAACGTGGGCGAGAAGGCGATGGACGCGATCGTCGCCGAGCGGATCGCCAACGGGCCGTTCGTCGATCTCGACGACGTGTTCCGTCGCGCCCCTGCGGGCTCGATGAACCGCCGCCAGCTCGAAAGCCTCGCCGCCGCCGGCGCTTTTGACGCGCTCGAGCGCAACCGCGCCAAAATCCTGGCCAATGCCGATACGTTGCTGGCCGAGGCGGACCGCTCGTCGCGCGAGCGCAATTCGAGCCAGCAGGCATTGTTCGGCGGCGACGACCATGCCGAGCAGGGCCTGCGCCTGGTCGATGCCGGGTCGTGGAGTCGAGCCGACCAGATGGCGAAGGAGCGCGAAAACTTCGGCTTCTACTTCGCCGCGCACCCGGTGGAGCAGTACCGTGCGGTCGCGTCGGCCAACGGCGCGCGGAGCCACGTCAGCCTGCTTTCCGGCGGCGGGGGGGCGGGGCGCACCGGCGCGGTCATGGCGGCGATGGTGGAGAACGTGCAGCGCCGCAAGACCAAGCGCGGCAAGGACTTCGTCATGGCCGACTTTTCCGATTCAAGCGGCAATTTCTCGGCCTCGTGCTTTGAGGAGAGCCTGGTCGACAGCTTCGTGAAGTGGGCCAAGGAGGGCGCATGCGTGCTCCTGACGGTGGAACTGGACAGCCCCAGCGCCGACGAGCCGCCCCGCGTCACTGTGCGCGGTGCCAAACCGCTGGCGGAAGTCCGTGCCGACGCGCGCATGCTCCTCAAGCTCGACATCTCCAGGGTCGAGGCGGTGAGGGAGTTGGCGCTGCTGATGCGGCCCGGCGCCAAGGGCTGCGGCGAGGTGGTGGCGACACTGCACCTCGATGGCGGCCGCGAGCAGAAGGTGCGGCTGGGACGCGACTTCGCGCTCGACGGCGAGTTCGCCGAGCAGCTCGCGCATGTCGCAGGCATTTCGAACGTCTCGCTGACCGCGCGTCGCGCTTCGGACGCCCTGCGCCTGGTGGCCTGACGGCCGGCTGCGCCAAGTCGGTGGCCGCTACGCTGGCATGCGCGGCAGCCACAATGTACAATTTTGCATGCGATAATCGGGGCACAAGCCCGTGGGGCCACCCGGCTCTGAAGTCGAAGCCGGCGAAGCGCGGCGGGGAGGGCGCACATGTTGGGGCGATGCAGGACTTCGAACTGCGCGTGTCCGGGCTGCTGGATTATGCCGCGCGTGTGCTTCCCGATCGCGAGGTCGTCGGCCGCTGAGCCGGCGGTATCCTGACGCGCAGCAGTTGGGCTGGGGTACGGCATGACGCGCTGCGCATGGTGCAGGCCTTGCGCCACGGGTTCGCGATATTCGACAACCTCGATCGCCTGGGCGCATCGCTGCCCCCGTTCGCAGCCGGTCTCTCGGGCGGATCGGCCGTGCCGGCGAGCGCGGTCGTTACCGCCTACGCGCCTGAGCGCTTTGCAGCAAAAGGGATGCCCGGCTCGGCGTCGCCGGGCTCCGAGAGGTCAGCGGGTCAGTTGGCGGCCTTGTTCGCCGTGTCTTCGGCAGCGTTGCCCACTTTGTTGGCGGCGCTGCTGACGTTGCTGGCAGCGTCTGCAATCGCGTTGTTCTTGGCATTCTCGCTCGCCGAGTTCTGGCTGAACAAGTAGATGCCGGCGACCACGGCAATCAGCAGAACCACGGCGATGATGATGCCGGTGCCGCTGGAGCCGCCTTCGCGGATGACGGTGGTGTGGGTGGTGCCGGCACTATCGGCCGGCTGAGAGGTCACGCGTTCTTCAGACATCGTCTGCTCCTGCCCATCGTTGGTGATGGCCCGGGAAACGCGCAGACGTGTACACGGGTTCCGGGCCCGCATGCGGAACCGCTCAGCGGCCGTGGTATCGCGGTGGACGCTTCTCGCGAAAGGCGGCGACGCCTTCGGAAAAATCCTCACTCATCAGCATCATGACTTGTTGGCGGTCCTCCACCGCCATGGCATCGGACAGCGAGCGCGCGTCGAGGTTGCGGGTCAGCGCGTCCTTGGTGAGCCGCAGTCCCATCGGCGAGCTGCCCGCCATCTCCCCGGCGAGCGCCAGCCCTTTGGCAAGGAGGTGCTCGGCCGGCACGATCTCGCTGACGAGGCCGCAGGCAAGTGCCTTCCGGGCGTCCATGAAACGGCCGGTGAGGATGTACTCGCTGGCCACGGAGGCACCGACGAGGCGGGGCAGGAAGTAGCTGCATCCCAGATCGCAGCCGCCCAGGCCGACCTTGATGTAGGCCGCGTTCATGCGCAGACTGGGCGCGGCGTAGCGCACGTCGCTCGCCAGCAGCAGTGAGAAACCGGCGCCGCAAGCTGCCCCGTGGCCCAGCCCGACGATAGGCTGCGGGCAGACGCGCATCAGTTCGAGCAGCCCGGCGATCGCGCGCTGCAGGCGCCAGTAATGCTGCACGTGGCCGCGCGATCCGTCCTCCTGCCAGCCGTCGAGATCGAGACCGGCACAGAAGGCCTGGCCCTCGGCGCGAAGCACCACCACGCGCACGTCGAGGCGATCGGCAAGGCCGGCAAAATAGTCCCGCAACGCAAACGTCAGCGGCTCGTCGAAGGTGTTGAGCGCCTCCGGTCGGTCGAGCGAAAGCACTTCGATCTCGCCATGCCGTTCGACGAGGAAGGGTCCGGTCATGTCGTTCTCCGCGCGGGGCTGGCGTCCAGCGATAGACTCCGGCGCAGTGCAGGGGAAAGACCCTCGCGGCAACGGGGCTTGTCCAAGGCCGTGGGGGAGGCGATTTTCCGGCGGCGCGGGCGTGCGCGGCTCGCGCTTCAAACCTCGCTCCTCACAGCAGGCTCAGCTGCCCGTCCGTCGCCGGGCGCCGGAAGTTGGAGCTGTCGAGATTTACTTGCACGCCGCCAAGGCCGTGCCGGTGTGCGGCCAGGCGAAAGCGGCGGCGGAACAGGTCGGCCCACACGCCCTGCGGCTTCATGCGGGTAACGAAGTTGGGATCGTTGTCGCGGCCGCCGCGGATCGAACGGATCGTCGCCATGACTTTGCCGGCACGGTCCGGAAAGTGGGCCTGCAGCCACTCGCGGAACAGGGGCGCCACTTCATGCGGCAGGCGCACGATGATCCAGGTAGCCGACGGCACGCCATGGGAGGCGGCGGCCTCCAGGATCACCTCGAGGAAATGGTCGGTGATCGCCGGGATCACCGGGGCGACCGATACGTGCACGGGCACGCCTGCCGCTGCCAGCCGCCCCAGCGCCGCCAGCCGCTTGGCCGGCGCTGCGGCGCGCGGTTCAAGCAGGCGCGACAACGCAGGATCGAGGCTCGTCACTGAAATGCCGACGGCGATCAGGTCCAGCCGTGCCATCTCTTCCAGCAAGTCGAGGTCGCGCAGGACACGGTCGGACTTGGTGGTGATCGTCACCGGGTGGCGCGTTTCCAGGCACAGCTCGAGCACCTGCCGGGTGATCCGGTAGCAGCCCTCGATCGGCTGGTAAGGGTCGGTGTTGGTGCCCATCGCGATCGGTGCCGGTTTGTAGCCGGGCTTGGCCAGAGTCTCGCGCAGCAGCCGCGCGGCATCGGGCTTGGCGAACAGCCTGGTTTCGAAGTCGAGGCCCGGCGAAAGATCGTGATACGCATGCGTCGGCCGGGCGAAGCAGTAGATGCACCCGTGCTCGCACCCGCGATAGGCATTGACCGAGCGGTCGAACGGCACGTCGGGCGACTGGTTGAAGGACAGGATCGAGCGGGGATGCTCTTCGGTTACGGTGGTCGCCGGGTGTCGCTGCGGCCCGTCGATGTCCTCCACCGCGTCGAGCCAGTCGCCGTCCACCTCCCGGTTCGGCAGGGAAAAGCGCCGGCTTACCTCCGCACTTACCGCTCCTCTTCCCTTGATCGCCACCATATCTTATGAGAACAAATAACGAACATTTAGTCAAGCGTCGCTTTGTCACCATCCCCCTTCAGTGGCGCCGCGGCTGATCTTGGGGCCCGCAGCCGTAGGCGTGGGAAGCGGACTATCATGGTAGGCGCACCGCGCCGGGTCGGCGCCGAGACTTCGGCAACCCGCGCCCTCATTCTCGACGCGACTTTATGAGGAGGCGTCCCCGCCATAGGACGCCCTCGGCGCCGGCCCGATGTTATCCTCGGCCTTTGCGGGATTTTTCCCCGTCGTAACTTCCGCATTCGCCAGCGGAGGACGAGGCGTGCCCAGTCCCCCACGTCAGCGCCTCGCGCTGTCACTTCCGCCTGCAAGGCGTGGTGGAGGGCACCCTCGCCCTACAAAAAAAGCCCGCTCCTCTCGTGAGAAGCGGGCTTTTGTGTGTGTGGTCAACCCGCGGCGATTATGCCCAGCTGGCCATCTCCGTCTCGAGGTTCTTGACGATTTCCTCGAAGAACTGCTCGGTGGTCATCCACGCCTGGTCGGGGCCGATCAGCAGCGCCAGGTCCTTGGTCATCTTGCCGCTTTCGACCGTTTCGATGCAGATGCGCTCGACTGTCTCGGCGAACTTCACCACTTCGGGCGTGTTGTCGAAGCGACCGCGGTAGATCAACCCGCGGGTCCAGGCGAAGATCGAGGCGATCGGGTTGGTCGAGGTCGCCTTACCCTGCTGGTGCTGGCGGTAGTGACGCGTGACGGTGCCGTGCGCGGCCTCGGCCTCGATGGTCTTGCCGTCGGGCGCCATCAGCACCGAGGTCATCAGGCCCAGCGAGCCGAAGCCCTGCGCGACGGTGTCCGACTGCACGTCGCCATCGTAGTTCTTGCAAGCCCACACGAACTTGCCCGACCACTTGAGCGCCGAGGCGACCATGTCGTCGATGAGGCGGTGCTCGTAGGTGATGTTGGCTGCCTTGAACTTCTCCGCGAAGCCCTCGCTGTCGAAGACCTCCTGGAACAGGTCCTTGAAGCGGCCGTCATAGGCCTTGAGGATGGTGTTCTTGGTCGAGAGGTACACCGGCCAGCCCAGCGAAAGGCCGTAGTTGAACGACGCGCGCGCGAAATCGCGGATCGATTCGTCGAGGTTGTACATCGCCATCGCGACGCCCGCGGCGGGGAACTCGAACACGTCGAGATCGATCTTCTCGCCGTTGTCGCCGTCCCACACCAGGCGCAGCTTGCCGGGGCCGGGGATCAGCGTGTCGGTGGCGCGG
>Ga0207658_10000385_pt1 | contig 42926 bp, 40 predicted proteins | sample KBSS33metaG_FD_184322 | JGI IMG/M metagenome (GOLD analysis project Ga0207658, IMG submission 184322) | Switchgrass rhizosphere microbial communities from Kellogg Biological Station, Michigan, USA - KBS S3-3 metaG (SPAdes) (version 2) | ecosystem: Host-associated > Plants > Roots > Rhizosphere...
GGTCGCCGTGTTCGGACAGGTCATTTCCGCTCGACCCACTCATGGACATTCCTTGATCCAGCGGTAAAGTCCGGGAGAGCTTGCCGGAGGCCCCGTGACGAACGCTTTCCCCCACGGTACTGTCCACAAGGCAGGTGAAGACCTTCAAGCAGCGGTGCGATCAAATCCGAATGTCCTGACGCTATGGGAACACCTTACGCCGCTAGGCCGGAATGAGTTCATTTGCTGGGTCGATGATGCAAAGCAGGCAACGACGCGTCAACGTCGGATCGAGCGGACCTGTGAAGAACTGCTGGAAGGAAAGAAGCGGCCTTGCTGCTGGGCGGGCTGCATTCACCGCACCGATAAGGCGCCAAGTCGATGGCAACAGGCGGTCTTGATCGACAAGAAGGGAAAGAACTGCTGATAAGCCGGCTTGCGGGCAGCCGGTGTGCCGCGACGGCCCTTCACCAATCGCCAACCTTCGAGACGTCAAGACTGGGCTGCGAGCTTTCCAAGAGCTGCCGTTCACGTCGGCCTAATCATTCGCTCACGCGACTGATCGTCTATATGCTGGCCATGAACCGGAAATCACTGCACACGGGTTCTCGCCGCTTCCGGCCGGAGAGAACCATATGTGCTTTTCGGCCACTTCGAGCTTTATTTCCTCCGGCGTGATTGGGTTGATCGGGGTTGCGACGCTCCGGCATGTTCGCGAGCCGCGCGCCTTTCTGTTTGCCGCCGTGCCGATGCTGTTCGCGGTGCACCAGTTTACCGAAGGATGGGTCTGGCTCGGCCTGGACGGGCACATCGACAAGCTTGCGTTTGACCATGTCACCTTTCTGTTCATGCTCTATGCCCAAGGAATCCTGCCGTTGTTGATGCCGGCCGCGGTTGCGCTGATGGAACCGAAGGGCTGGCGTCGCACGGCCATCCTCGGGCTGACGGGCGTCGGCGCTCTGGTATGCGTCTGGGATGTCTCCGGACTGATCTTCCTGCCCAGCCGGTGCTTCATCGAGCAGAATTCGGTCGCCTACCGCAACGCGATTACGGGCAACATCTGGATATCCTATCTGTATATTCTCGCGACCTGCGGCGCGCTGCTGCTTTCGATCCATCGTGTCGTCAGATGGTATGGCGTGCTCAATGTCGTCGCGCTGACGATCACGGAGGTCGTCAAGGAATATGCCTTTGCCTCGGTATGGTGTTTCTACGCCGCGATCATGAGCGTGATGATCTATTGGCAATTCAGGCGTCTGAACATCGATATCCAGACGCCCAACGGCACGTCGCCAATTCTTAGGCCTTTCCTCCTTCCTTGGCTGCGATTGGCGAAGGCCACTGATGCCCGAACGGACTGAAATTTCGACACCGTTTGGAATGGCGCCTTCGCTGACATTGCAGACATTTGAAACCCAATGTTCAATTCTCAAAACCGGCCGTTCGTTCACGATAGTCGCGCCTACATAGCTGAACCTCCCAACGATGTTTGGAGAATGTCGGCTTCAGGCTATTCTCAATCCTGAAGCGGACTAACCGGACGGTCCAACGATGCGGACATTCAGGCTCAAACGTGCTCGGAGCGCCAGCTTACAGGCGTCCGAATGCCGCGATTGGGCAACCGTCATCGGCAGCCAATCCGCGATCAGGTCATCATACCAAGAAACCGTCGCTGCGCGTCCCAGTCGAGCGGGATATCGCGCGAGAGCAGTCGCTCGGGATCGAGATTCGGTGGCGCTGTCCCTTGCAGCAGCGCCTTCTGGATATCGGGGGCCAGCAGGCCGATGGCGATGCGGGCGCGCGTCCATTCGTTGGTGGGCGCCACCATGTGGCAGTGCTGGTCGGGATGCAGCGGAGAGGCATGGAGCTCCCGGAGCTTGCGATGCGATATCCGGACGAGGTCGGCCAATAGGGCTCGCTGCTCCGGGTCGTCGAGCAGATGAACCTTGGCGCGGACCGTCTTGCCGCGTCGCGTCGGTCGGGCATCGATCGCCAGCTGAAGTGCATCGCCATCAAGCCGCGCGCCCGGATCGACCAGATGCTGGGCTCGTCCCAGCAGCATGTCGTGGCAGATGCCGTCCGCGGTCAGCGCTGATGCCGCAAGCGAGACACGCAAGCGCTCGCCCGTGACGGTGATGCGGGTGATGATGGCAAACAGGTCGTCAGGAAGCGTGCCGGTCGGGAGCAGACAGGACAGGCGATCCAGCAGGAGCCGCTCGATCCGTTCGGCCGACAGCCGGTCGCCGCGCATGTTGCCGGCATGGCCGATCCGGCCCTTGGGCAGCAGCGTCTCGCTGACATAATAGCGATACATCTTGCGGCCGCGGCCATAGCCGAAACTGGGCCGCATCGGCATATCGTCGTTGTCGAACAGCTTGCCAGTCAATGGACAGCCAGCAGCACGGGTCCTGCGGGTTGCACGCCGATGCCTGTGGTCGGCCAGCCTGGCCTGCACCGCCTCGAACAGGGCGCGATCAATGATGGCTTCATGGTCACCCGCATGCGCCTTGCCCTTGTGCACAATCTCTCCGGCATAGATCCGGTTCTTGAGAATATGGGCCACCGCGCCGCAGGAAAAGGGCAGGCCGCCATGGGCGCGGCCGCCTCGGGAGGTCCAGCGCTTGGAATGGATGTCTCCGGTCGCAAGCTCGCTAGCCAAGGCCACAATGGAGCCAAGCTCCAGATAGCGGCGGAACATGAGCCGCACATCCTCGGCCTCTGCCTGGTTGATCAGGAGCTGGCGGTCGCCCAGATCATAGCCCAGCGGGATATTGCCGCCCATCCACATGCCGCGCGCCTTGGACGCAGCGATCTTGTCGCGGATCCGCTCGCCGGTGACCTCGCGCTCGAACTGGGCAAAGGAGAGGAGGACGTTGAGCGTCAGCCGGCCCATGCTGCTGGTGGTGTTGAACGCCTGGGTCACGCTGACGAACGACACGGCATTGGCATCGAAACTCTCAACGATGCGGGCGAAGTCCATAAGACTGCGGGTCAGCCGATCGACCTTGTAGACGACCACCACATCGATGCGGCCCTTGGCAATGTCCTCGAGCAGCCGCTTCAAGGCCGGGCGGTCCATATTGCCGCCCGACCAGCCGCCGTCATCATAGAGGTCGGGAAGACATTCCCAGCCCTCGCCGGCCTGACTGAGGACATAGGCCTCGCCGGACTCGCGCTGGGCATCGAGGGAATTGAACGCTTGCTCGAGCCCCTCCTCGGTCGACTTGCGGGTGTAGATGGCGCAGCGCAGCCGGGTTCGTGTTTCGGTCATCGGACATTGGCCTGCCGGAGGCCGAAGAAGCGCGGGCCGTTCCAGCGCTGGCCGGTGATGTGGCGCGCGACCTCCGAGAGGCTGCCATGGGTCCGACCCTCGTAGACCACGCCGCTTTCGATCACGACCACCTCATGGCGTCGGCCCGCCCATTCCCGGGCGAGGCGCATGCCGGGCGTGGCCGACAGCTTTATTTCGCCATCCGCCTTGTCGAGCATGCGGCGGGTGGACGCGTCCAGACCGCCATGGACATCGGCCTGGATCCGCCAGGCGAGCACCCGGCGGATCAGGTCGACCGCGCGATGTCGGGGCGCCGCGCCGTAGCGCCGCTCCCATTCTGCCCGCAGTTCGGCCAGTGACATCGCCGCGATGGCGGCAATGTCGCGCGATACGCGTTTCGAGGCCTTGCTCATTGCGCGGCCTGCGGCAGCGACCAGACGGTGACGCTGCCTTCGACATGGCGCTCGACCGGATAGCCGCGTTTGCGCAGGCCGGTCATGGCGGCGCGGACAGTATGGGTCTGCCACCCCGTGGCCTCGATCATGTCGTCGAGGCTGGCCCCGGTGCCGGTCCGCAGGAGATGGACAAGGCGGCTGGCCTTCGAGTGCTGGCGGGGTGGCTTGAGGGCTGGTGTCTGTTGGGTTTCGCTTGTCACGACTGGTCTCCGGGAGGCATTGGCGGGATTGCCTGCTCCCACCACCCAGAGCCCCGCCGGTCCGCCGGTCGAGGTGTTTCGCGACTTCTAAGTGCCGCGATCCGCGAATGCACTGATGCTCGACGTGTCGGCGAAATCAAGCCCAGTATCGATCTAGGCCGCAATCGGCATTGTTTCTGGGGCAAGCTCACCCGTGAACCCGCCTAATGCACGATCTCGATGGCGTCACTGAACTCGACGGTAAGCAGGGTTTTCCCGCTAGCGTTCGCTATGTCGATATGGCGATCCAGGAAGAGCGGTAGCCCGGCCCTAAGGTCGGCTGCCAATATGTCCTGTGCCGCGCACAAGGCGACCTTCCGCGCAGTCTGAAGGTCCGGCAGGTCAACGCCCTCTTCATCGAAAACCTCAAGCTCGGGTTCGACAAGGTTCATGAGCAACAGCATGGGCCACGCCATACCAATTCTGGCGGAAACCGTCCTTCGCTTAGGTTAAAAACTATTCCCAATTCCAGACTGAGCGGCCGGAGAACTTTGCGCCCGCTCAAGAGGCGACAGTGTGGCTAGCCGACATTGAATACCGCAAGCCTCCGGCGCTTCATGGCTGACTGAAACAGACAGCACCTTATTGGCTCATCGATCTGCCGCCGAAGGATTCAGGATTGAACTTGCGTCTACAGGGCTGCCGGTTGAGCCTGATTGAGATGGAGATAGGCGGGATTGAAGCCACCTGCCGTCGCAAGCGCATTCCGTTTCCTGATCACGATCCGCCGCTTGGCTCGATCGATCAACCTTCTTCGTAAAGCCCTTTGAGGATCCCGTTGACGTGGATCGATGTCACGCTGACGGCGTCGGCAATCCATTCCTGGCTCATGGGGAGCGTGTATCCGTCGTGGGTACCCAGGCCTGCCACTTCGAGCCTCAAAGCCATCGCTCATACTGCTGGCGGCGACGCTAGGTGATGCTGCGCGCATGCCGGCAGCCGTGTGGAACCACGTCCCAGACCTGCATCACGCCCGAGGGGAAGCTGGAAGTGGTGTCGAAGCTGGATCGGATGCCGGGCCTCCATGGGGGCCACGCGCAAGGCCGTGTCTAATCCTTATTGCGGGTGAAGGACATTGACGCGTCGCCCGTCGTCCTGCGCTTCTGGCCGAGACCTCTATTCGTCTCCCGCGACAATTACCGTCACCCGCTTGCCTGTCCCGCCGCTTCGTAAGGAATCGCGCGTGACCAGCAGCGTTGACCCCGGCTGAAGAATCGAGATGATCGCCTTGCGAAAAGCTTCCGACATATGCACCCGCCCATGCTCGCTGCTCGTCATCTCGCCGGTGCCGGTTTGTGTTCCAGGAAGTGGCAGGCGCATCCAATGCGCACCTTCTGCATCGACGGCGCGCAGGGTGAATGCTTCGGTTGCCGCGACCGCGCCATCAATACGCACGGCACCGGAACCAATCTCGACGCCATTGCGCAGCACAACCACGCGCTTGTCCCGACCACTTATGACCACGGAGACCGGGCCCGACGGCGATTTCTCCGGTTGCCATTTGAAGCTCTTGGGCGACTGGTAGTCATCGGTGCTCGGACTTTCCAGAACGGGCGGCGAAGAGACGGTTTCCGGGGCAAGGGGGTCGTCTGTAATAACGACTGTCAGGCCCAGCTTGGTGGCGCTGAAGAGAAGCTTGGCGAAGGCGACCGGAAGCCGGATGCAGCCATGCGATGCGGGATACCCAGGCAGCTTGCCGGCATGCATCGCGATACCGTCCCATGTCAGCCTCTGCATGTAAGGCATCGGGGCGTCCTCATAGAGGTTCGATTTGTGATAAATGGCCTTCTGCAGAATGACGAATATTCCAACTGGGGTCTCATGGCCCAGTTTTCCGGTCGATACGGTGGAAACCCCGATAGGTACGCCGTTCCGATAGGCATAGGCCCGCTGGGTCTTGAGGCTGACAATGATGCTGACAGGGCCTTCCGGCGCGATCTCTGGTGCCCAGAGATATTCACCGGGCTTGAGCCGTTCGATGGCCCCATCAACGGCCGGTGGGGGCGTTTGCGCATATCCCGAAAGGGGAAGGCCAAGGGGCAGAAGGAGGGTAAGAAGGCATGTCTGGGTGGTTTTCAATTTATTCAACCCTATTGATGAGCAGATGTGACACCCGGTTTTGTCTCGATTTTCGCATTCCAAGGCGACAAAGATTGTTGATAGCGCAGAACTCATATAAAAGTGTTCGATAATATCCTTCGGAATATACTCATTTTCGCGCAGCTTTTACCGAGTTGATATTGAATTAAATGCATCTCGTATCCGAAATGAATTTGCTGATGTAAGTTATGTTTCCAGTTTAAAAGCAAAAATTATGCTCGATGGCTGGAATGTAAATGGAACTTTTAGAGATTTCCCCGTAATTGATCTTTCATGACCCAGCTGATCTCACGCCGATTCCTTATGCAAGCCGGCGCCGCCGCCCTGCTTGCGGCAAGCCAGCCCACATGGGCGACACCCGCCACCCCAGAACGCCTGGGCGCCGATGTATTGGCGCGAGCATACGCGGCCATGATGCGGCATCGGCACCGTTTTGCTCATGTCGATCGGATCGGCATCGCGGACTTCTCGCGCCCATCAAGCGGTCCTCGTCTGTTCATCGTCGATTTGCTCAACGGACGAACGTCAGGGCATCTTGTCGCACATGGACGCGGCTCAGATCCGGCTCACACCGGCTGGGTCCGGCGGTTCTCCAATGATCCGGGATCATTGGCCACTTCGGACGGCGCCTATGCAACCAGCAATCTTTACACAGGCGGGCATGGCCGTTCGATGCGCCTGATGGGGCTGGACGCGGATAACAGTAATGCCCAAGCGCGCGCGATTGTCGTTCACGCGGCCTGGTACGTCACACCCGAAATTGCACGCAGCACGGGAAAGCTCGGGCGAAGTGAGGGATGCTTTGCGGTGTCGAATGACAGCCTGGATGAGGTCCTGACCCGGTTGGGACCCGGTCGGCTGCTCTACGCCGACAAGGCTTAGTGTCCTCCTGCAGTCGCTGTCAGTAGTCCAGCACAGCGGTAATCTGATCGGTATAACGACCGACGGTTGCCGATATCTGTAAGGCCGGGATGCGACCGTAAACCACGATGCTCTGCCGATAGGGCACGGAGGGCCCGACAACACCCGAGACCGGGAGCCCGTTGCGTTCACCACCACCGCTTCCCCAGGCCAGAGTTCTCGCTGGGTCGAGGTAGAGCTGATACTCAAGAGGATGGGATCCTTGTTTGAGTTGGCGGCTGGATGACGCACCAGTACCGGTCAGCGAAATGGTCCCGTCCCAGCGCTCCGTTGCCACGCCAGAGGTCGTGCAGGTCACGGTAATTGTGGCAGTGAAATCCAGTGGAGTACCAAGATGCGGGATATATTCGCCGAACAGGAGCGGCGTTGTGGCCAGAGAGCAGGTAATGCTACCATTCGAGCGAGCTGATCCTGCCGTCGGAATCGACAAAATCAGAAAAGCCAAGGCGACGCTGCCAAAATATTTTATAGACATAAAGTGATTCATTGACAGGGAACTGGTCCGATAATCGGAATATCGCCTATCACCGATTCGTATTTGAGATGCGCATCTCTGCCTGTCTAGAGCAGGGGCCGACCCGATTGCATCGGCTCGGCTGTTCTAATGTTTTGATTTAACGCGTTTTCCGAGTCGGCAGATGATTATTTCTGCTTCGAAAACGCTCTAGGATCACTTCTTCGTACGACTTTATAACCCAATAAAAACAAAAATCTGATCCGATTAAATAAAATTAATCGGGAATATTATTAGCGGATTGTAGAATTTTCCAGGAACAATTCCTCAATATTTGCCTTTGTCAGAAGGGCTGTTGCTACGATGCATTAATCATCTCAGCAGCATGCTGCATCCATTTGCTTCAGATTGGGGAGATCCACGTGAATCCAATAATCAGGCTAGCCGTTGCGAGTTGCTGTCTCGCATTTCCGAGTTCCATGGCGTCGGCCGCGACGATTCAGCTGGATTCGATAACTAGTAACGGGACAGATTTTGCGTTCACCTATGGAGGCACTCTTGCACCGACCGAGGGTGTAAAATCCGGGTCGCAACTGGTCATTTATGATTTCGTCGGCTATGTTGCCGGTTCAATCGCAAGCCTGTCGTCGCTGATATCCGCAAGCGTCGCCCTCACCAGCCCGGGCTTGTTGCTGGCACCGGGAGTGACGGACGACCCCTCTCTTTTCAACTTGATCTTCACTTATACTGGCCCCAACTTTCAGACCACGCCAGCACCGATCGGCTCGCCTTATGCTCCTATCGCGTTCGGGGGTCTGACAGCTCGTTCCATTTTTGGCAGCGTGGGACTCGATGGGTTCTCCACCTTGACTGTCAAGAATACGGGCCTGGCTGGGGTAGGCACCGACGTCTTCTCGGCAGGTTTTGTGGGTGTGCCGACTATACCTGAACCCGCAACCTGGATGATGATGATCCTGGGCATAGGTGCCATCGGGTTGGGCATGCGCAGACGGCCAAATATCGGCGTCGCCTTCAACTGAGGGCGGGCTAGGCCAACACCACAAACGCGTGCCAGATCGGCTCACTACTGCAAGATGAACTCTATGCTGGCCGGGAGGCTCTATCAAAGCAACCTGGCCGGCGGGGTGAGGTTGTAGCGCGAGGCCGACGGAGGACTGTGTGCAGAAAGTATTGATCGCCGAGGATAATTTAATGATCGCCGACATGGCCGAAGACGTTCTTTTGGCTAATGGTTATGAGGTCTGCGGCATTGTCCGCACGGTAAGCGAAGGGGTGGCACTTTGCCGCCTTCACAATCCCGATCTCGCCCTCATCGACCTTTGGCTGGCGGATGACGAACTGGGTACGAGCATGGCGGCCCAACTCGCACCCCTCGGCAAGCTCGGCATCCTCTATGCGACCGGGAACAGGTCACAGGTCGCGCTGACGGCCACTGATGGCCACGCCTGCCTCAGCAAGCCCTATTCCCCGTCAAATCTGCTGCGTGGACTACAATTGGTCACCCAGATCGTGGCAACTGGCAGAGCATTGTCGCCCATTCCTCCCGGATTTCAAACGCTCCTCCCGGCATCGACAGACAACGAGCGGGGCACAGGAATAGCCCATGATAGCCGAAAGTTCCTGGAAGACGATGACATCGCACCTTCTTTCGGGACGATGACTGGAGAGATTAATCGTATCGAAGGGCTGATCAAGGATCATCTCAAGGATCTGGAGCGGCTGGCGAATCGGCTGCGGACCAATGGATCGTCGGAAAGCCGCCTTGCACGACGGCTTCTCGCGGCGCGTCGGCAACGCGAGCAGATATTCGATGGCTGCCTGTTCGGCGAACCCGCCTGGGATATCCTGTTGGACCTGTTTGTCGCGCACGACGAGCAGGTCAATGTCTCTGTTTCCAGTCTGTGTATTGCCGCGGCAGTTCCAACGTCGACCGCGCTGCGGTGGATAACTACCATGACTGCGCAAGGAATACTCGTCCGTCGCCAGGATCCCCGGGACGCGCGTAGGGTGTGGATTGCGCTGGTCCCGCATGTTGTAGCCAAGATGCGGAGCCTTCTTCAATCTTGGGAAAATATGGTACGCAGCTAATGGAACGACTCCAACGATCCAAGCGGTCTATCTGGTGAACCGTCGCCGACATTCCGTGGCCAGCAGCGCCGAGATGATTTTAATCGCGATGATCGTCAGTATTTTACAACATTTATGGTATCATGCCGGTGGGGCAATGAATTTCTTAGCGCGGGGTCGATGGAGGACTTCGTGCAGAAAATATTGATCGTCGAGGATGATTTCATGATCGCCGACATGGTCGAGGAAATTCTTGTGGCCAATGGCTATGAGGTCTGCGGTTTTGCTGCCACGGTCAGCGAAGGGGTGGCACTTTGCCGCCTTCACAATCCTGATCTCGCTATCGTCGACCTCCGGCTGGCGGATGGTGAATTGGGTACCAAAATGGCGGCCCAACTGGTGCCCCTTGGCAAGCTCGGCATCCTCTATGCAACCGGGAACAGGTCACAGGTCGCACTGACGGCCGCTGACGGCCATGCCTGCATCAATAAGCCCTATTCCGCCGAAGATCTCCTGCGCGGGCTACAACTGGTCACCCAGATTGTGGCGACTGGTACAGCGGTGCCGCCCTTTCCTCTCGGATTTCATATTCTCCTCCCGGCATCGACAAGCAGCGAAGGGATAGTCTCATGAGCGAGGAACAGGCAGAGGTTCGCAAACTGTTGCGTCAGCAAGCTGCGATCGCGCGCTTTGGCAGTTTTGCGCTTCGTCAGGATGTCCTGCTGCCAGTATTGACGGAAGCAGCGCGGGTCTGCGCGGAAGGTCTGAGCGTTCGCTTTTCCAAGGTGTGCCGCTATCGGCCCGATGAGAATGACCTGTTGATCGAAGCCGGCTTTGGCTGGCAGGACGGCGTCGTCGGGCACGTGGTGTCACGCGCTGATATCAGCTCGCCCCAAGGCCGGGCTTTCGTCACTGGCGAGCCATCGATCTGCAATGATCTGCGCACCGATTGCGACTTCGTACTGCCGCCCTTCTATGCCGAGCACGGGATCATCTCCACCATTGACGTCGTCATCAAGGGTGTCGGGGACCTGCCCTATGGCGTGCTGGAAATCGATAATGACGTGCAGCAGGATTATGACCAGCACGACATCGATTTCCTGACGGGATTTGCGAATGTTCTGGCGGAGGCGGTTCAGACGTCCGAGCGCACGCTGGTGCTGCAGGCCACGATTGAACGAATGAAGGACCTGGTCGAGGAGAAGGATCGGCTGCTCGACCAGAAGAAAGTGCTCGCCGAGGAGTTGCACCACCGGGTGCGCAACAATCTGCAGCTTGTCTATGGCATGCTCAGCACACAACTTGCGGAGACCACCGATCAGAGCGGGCAACGCGGGCTCAGGGCGATTGCCCGGCGTGTATCTACCTTGTCGCAGGTCTACGATCAGTTGCTGGGTACAAACATGACCAGAACCATCGATTTTGGGGACTATGTAAAGGAGCTGACGCACAATATCGCGGCGGTTCAGGCCGTACCGAATGGGGCCATCCAGCTCTATTGCCTGTGCGAGGAGGTCATCCTCGATCTTGATATCGTAACCGTGCTGGGCATCGTTGTCGCCGAACTGGTTACGAATAGCTACGATCATGCTTTCCCGGAGGGACGGGGTTCAATCAGCATTTTGCTACATCATGTGATTGAAGATCCGGGCTTTGCACGGCTGACGATCGACGATGACGGCCGTGGATTTGAGCCTTCATCCGAAAGCAAGCGGCATGGGCTTGGTCTGGTGCGCCGCCTGGTACAGCAGGCCACAGGGACCATTGCCATGGACGCGGTTGATGGCACGCATTGGACGATCCGCTTTCCGGTGCCTGAGCCAGCGGTTCCAGCTGCTGCCGGGTGACGCAATGCTCACCGCGACAACACGATATATTCGGAGCTGGATCAAATCAGGAGCGCCGCAGTGCCCCAAAGGATAAGGCGCAAGCCCGGCATGGCCGGTCCACTGGCCCGCCGGCCAGGAGATTGATCAGGTCAAAGGGGCGGGTACCTGAATCCGCCGTTATGTTACGTTCACGCAACCATTCAATCCGATCGGCGTTCTGTATTGAGATCTCATCCGAGGTTCTGGAGATAATCTCATGCGTAAGTTCATCCTCGCGGCGACGCTCGCGTCTTTTGCCGTGCCGCTCGCCCCTGCGCTGGCCGACCCGCCGCGCTGGTCGCAGAATGACGAAGCCCACGACCGCAACGCGGATCGGCGCGATGATCACCGCGACCGCAAGCATCATCGCCGGTATGACCGTCGCGACGATCGCCGCGCCTACAGCCGCTATGATTATAACCGTCCCGATCCACGCTACGGCAATTACCGTGCGGATCGCTATTATATCGCCGGCGATCAATATCAGCCTCGCCGGCTCGCGTCCGATGACCGGATCTATCGCGGTCAGGACAACCGCTATTATTGCCGCCGCGACGACGGCACCACCGGCTTGATCATCGGCGGGCTTGCGGGCGGGTTGCTCGGCAACACCATCGCACCGGGCGGTTCGAAGACACTGGGCACGATCCTGGGTGGCGGCGCGGGGGCGCTGCTCGGCCGCTCGATCGATCGCGACGGCAGCAATGTAAGCTGCCGCTAAAAGGCCGCTACGTCCCGCCGGAGCATACCGGCGGGGCGTGGCTATGTTCTTCGCGCGGAAATCACCGATGCATCGGCATTAGAGCTCCCAAGATAACGCCCAAGCCCCTCGCGATTAGGCCCGCAGCAATCACCTTATGATTTGTAGGATAATGCGATGAAGGCATTGGTTTACCGCGGAGCGGGTCTGAAGGCGATCGAAGATCGGCCTAAGCCCGAGATACAGGCGCCCGGCGACGCGATCGTGAGAATCGTGAAAACGACAATTTGCGGCACCGATCTTCATATTCTCAAGGGCGATGTCGCGACCTGCGCTCCCGGGCGCATTCTCGGGCATGAGGGCGTCGGGATCGTCGATTCCGTTGGCGCTGGCGTTACAACCTTGCGCCCAGGCGACCGCGTCCTCATCTCCTGCATCTCGTCCTGCGGCAGGTGCGACTACTGCCGGCGCGGCATGTATTCCCATTGCACGACCGGGGGCTGGATTCTCGGCAACGAGATCGATGGCACGCAGGCCGAATATGTTCGCACCCCGCACGCCGACACCAGCCTCTATCCGATACCCGAAGGCGCGGACGAAGAGGCCCTGGTGATGCTGAGCGACATCCTGCCGACCGGCTTCGAATGCGGTGTGCTCAACGGGAAGGTGGCCCCGGGCTCGACGGTGGCGATCGTGGGTTCCGGGCCGATCGGGCTCGCCGCTCTGTTCACGGCCCAGCTCTACTCGCCCGCCGAGATCATCATGATCGATCTGGACGACGCCCGCCTGGCTGTGGCGCGGCAGTTTGGCGCCACGCACACGATCAACAATGCTGACGGAAAGGCGGCTGAGACGGTGAAGGCACTCACCGCGGGCCGCGGCGTCGATACAGCGATCGAGGCTGTCGGCGTGCCGGCGACCTTCCTGCTCTGTCAGGATCTGGTTGGTCCGGGCGGCATCATCGCCAATATCGGCGTGCACGGCCAAAAGGCGGACCTGCACCTCGAACGGCTTTGGTCCCAGAACATCGCGATTGTGATGCGCCTGGTCGACACGGTTACAACGCCCATGCTCCTGAAAATCGTGCAGTCCGGGAAGATCGACGCGTCCCGCCTCATCACGCATCGCTTCAAGCTGGACGACATTCTCGAGGCCTATGACACCTTTGGCCGGGCCGCCGAGACCCAGGCGTTGAAGGTGATCATCTCCGTGTAGAATCGATGACCCCAGCAGGGGCCGCAGGAGGCTCGAGATTGCTGAATCATCCACTTTGGATCAATTAAGGCCATGTATTGGATGCTGTACGCCTGTCTTTAGCAAACATAATTTTCATGGTTATGCCGAACGACATTAGGAGAAACAGGCGACATGAAGCATTATATTTAATACAAGGTAAATTGATTCTACCGGCGGCAGGCAATCACTGCTACTGCCCCCAATGGGAATCACTGTCGAGATGACAAGATGAAAATTGCAGCATCTCGCGTTATTTCATTCGAGGCCCAAGCTCGCATGCTTTTGCGTTACAACCTTTGGACTATGCCCGGTCTAGACCAATCCCGACTCGCCTGTGGCTGATCCAGCTGACCGCGACAGTCTGGACGAAAGGCGCGGCCAGAATCGGCGGGGCCCAGGTGCTCCCGTCGGATCCCGGAAGCCAGTGCCACCGCAAACTCCGTTGATCGTGGGAATCGGCGCATCGGCGGGTGGCCTCAACGCGTTCAAGGCGTTTTTCGCGAACATGCCGGCCGATAGCGGGATGGCGTTCGTGCTGGTCCAGCATCTCGATCCCAACCACAGCAGTTTGCTGGCGGAGCTCGTCAGCCGGCAAACGCCGATGGCGGTCGTCGACGCGAAGCACGGCACTCCGGTCGCCGCTAACGGCGTCTACATCATTCCGCCGGACGCAACGCTGACGATCAGCGGCGGCATTCTACAGATCGAACGTCCGGCGCCGCCCCGACAACGCCGCTTTCCGATCGACACCTTCTTTTCCTCGCTGGCCGAAGACCAAGGCGAAAATGCCGTTTGTATCGTCCTTTCCGGCACCGGAAGCGATGGGAGCCTCGGCGTCAAGAAGATCAAGGAACATGGCGGGTTCACCCTGGCCCAGTCCGAACATGATCATATGGCAATGAGCGGCATGCCGGAGAGCGCCGCAGCGACAGGGCTCGTCGACTATGTTCTGCCCGTCGAGGACATGGCGGCGCAGCTCATCGAACACCAACGGCACCTGACGACGGTTTCCGGTCGGAAAGATGGGCTGGGAAGCCCCCGAGACACGACGAAATACCTCGCGGCAATCACCGCCCTGTTGCGGTCTGGTCTTGGCCATGATTTCGCGCGGTACAAGGAGAATACGCTCGTGCGCCGTATTCAGCGCCGGATGCAGGTGCTACGGATCGACACGGTTCCGGCCTATATCGAGCGTCTGGAGAATGAGCCGCTTGAACTCGGGCTGCTGTTTCAGGAACTGCTGATCAGCGTCACCAAGTTCTTTCGGGACCCGCTCGCGTTCAAGGCGCTGGAAGCGACCGTCTTGCCAGCTCTGCTGGCGACCAAGGGGGATGACGATCAGGTTCGCATCTGGGTCCCCGGCTGCGCGACGGGTGAGGAAGTCTATTCGCTCGCGATCCTGGTCAAGGAGGAGATGGACCGTCGCCGGATCGCGCCCAACGTGCAGATCTTCGGCACCGACATTGACGAAAACGCCGTGACGGTCGCTCGTGCCGGATGCTACTCGAAGACCGTCGACGGCCTATCGCCGGAACGCATCAAACGCTGGTTCGTCGAGGACGGCGACAATTATCGCGTGGTCAAGCAGATCCGAGAGATGTGCGTTTTCTCAACTCACAGCCTCATCAAGGATCCGCCCTTCTCGAAGCTCGATCTGGTCTCGTGCCGCAACCTGCTGATCTACCTGAATCCCGACCTTCAGGAGCGTGTGGTGCGCACCTTTCACTACGCTCTGCGGCCCAGCGGCACGCTGTTCCTTGGGCCCTCCGAAGGCGTTATCCGCAGCGCCCAACTCTTCGCCGCAATCGACGCCAAGCATCGCCTGTTCCGGCGGCGCGATACTGCAACCAATACCCGCCTACTCGATTATCGATCGACGGAGCTGGCCCAGGGGCAGCCACCCCGATCGCCAGCGCGGGCGCTCGTCCAGACAGAAGACCCTATCGAGAAGGGCGCCCGCTACGTCCTTGAAAGGCATTCCCCGGCCTATCTGGTGATCAACCGGCAGAATGAAATTGTTCGTTTTTCGGGCGGGCAGACCGGCCGCTATCTCGAGCCCTCCGCCGGTGCCCCGACGCTAAGTTTGTTCGGGATCCTGCGGAAGTCATTGCGTCCGATAGTGCGAGCCGCCGTGGAGAAGGCCTTCGCGTCCGGGCAGGCGGTGGTGAACGAGAGAGTGAATATAAAGATCGATGGCTACAGCCGCGCGGTCACGGTGATTGTCGAGCCAATTGCTGACGATGGCTCCAGTCCGGGCCTGTGTGTCGTGGCCTTTCAGGACCTTGGCTCCATAGCTGAACGCCGCAAGGCGAAGGGCTCGGCGGAGCCTCAGGACGCCAATGTACAAGCACTGGAGGACGAGCTCTTCAGGACGAAGGAGCATCTCCAGGCCGCGATCGATGATGCGGAAGCCGCCAACCAGGAGACTGGATCAAGCGCGGAAGAATATCAGTCGGTCAACGAGGAACTCCAAGCCTCGAACGAGGAACTCGAAACCGCGAAGGAGGAGATGCAATCGATCAACGAGGAACTTCAGACGGTCAACGCCGAACTCAGCAGCAAGAACGACCTTCTGACCCGCCTGAACAGCGACATGCAGAACCTGCTCGAGAGCACGCAGATAGCGACCATCTTTCTCGACAGTCATATGCGCATCAAGGGCTTCACGCCCGCGATCACGGACGTTTTCCATTTACGTGACACCGACCACGGCCGACCGATCACCGAGATCGTCACCCGCCTGGCCTATGATGATCTGAAAGCGGACGTTGAAGCGGTATTGCGCAATCTGACCGTTATCGAGCGCGAGGTTCAGATCGCCAATGCCGGCACAGCCTTCATCATGCACATCCGGCCGTACCATACGGTCGACCGCGTCGTTGACGGCGTCGTGATGACCTTTGTCGACATCACGGAGCGGCGGCGAATCGAAGAGACCCGGAGAGAATGCGCCGCGATCGTCGAATTTGCTTACGACGCGCTCATTGGCATCGGCCTCGATGGCAACGTACGATCGTGGAATCCCGGTGCCGAACGGCTTTTCGGCTACCCCGCACTGGAAGCCACCGGCCAACCGCTTTCATTCCTGATTGCCTCCGATCGACCGGATCAGCAAGCCGAGCTGATTGCGCAAGCCCTGAAGGGGGAAGTCGCGGGGCCGATTGAAACGATCCAGCGCCGGCGGGATGGAACCGATGTTGAGGTTGACCTCACGGTCGTTCCGATTCGCGGCCCGGATGGATTAGTCGCCGCCCTGGCCGCGACCGCTCGGGACATCTCAGAGCGAAAGGACGCCGAAACTCACCGCACGCTGTTGCTTCACGAACTCAGCCATCGCGTGAAGAACGCGCTTGCCAGCGTGCAATCGCTCGCAATGGAAACGCTGCGGACGACGCCGTCGCCCGAAGCTTTCCGTGAGGCGTTCGTGGCGCGGCTCATCGCCCTGGCGACCACCCACGATATTCTGACGCGAAGCGAGTGGCAGGGAGCTGCGCTCAGTGACGTGCTCGAGGCTGAATTGGCACCCTACCAAAGCGCGGGGCACATGCGTTGGACGGCGTCGGGTACGAATATCCAGCTTATGCCAAAGGTAGCACTTGCGCTCGGGATGGCGTTTCACGAACTCGCAACCAACGCGGCCAAGTACGGAGCGCTGTCGGTAGCCACCGGCCACATAGATGTGAGCTGGCGGAGCGAAGAGTTCGAAGGCGAACGCAGGCTCCATCTGTCGTGGATCGAAAGCGGGGGCCCCACCGTCGAGAAGCCGCTTCGCAAGGGGTTTGGCAGCCGCCTGATCGCCGACGGTTTGGCGTTCGAGTTGGATGGTAACGTCGAAGTCCACTACGATCCTGCGGGAGTCCGATGCATCATGGACGCGCCGCTGGCCTCGATCGCAGAGGAGACATGATGGAAAGCGGCCTCGACGACTCGCCCGACGTCCAGGGCCAATGCATACTCGTAGTGGAAGACGAGATGCTGCTGGCAATGATGATCGAGGGCATGCTGACCGACCTCGGCTATCGCGTGATTATGGCTGCGCGTGTCGCCAAAGCCACCGGTCTCGCTGCCACGGAGGCGATCGACTGTGCCATACTCGACGTGAACCTCAACGGCGTGACCAGCTATTCCGTGGCGAGCGAACTCCGTCTGCGCGACATCCCGTTCGTGTTCGCGACCGGTTACGGTGAGGCCGGCTTGCATGCCGATTATCACGGTTCCCCGATGCTCTCGAAGCCCTTCAGTCAGCAGGAACTGGAGCGAGTCCTATCCAAGACCCTGTCATCGCACGCCTTGAAGATGTGAGTGGCGGCCTTATGATAACCCCCGAACTTTTCCAGCGCTGGCTGATGCTCTGGGGCAGGATGTCGTTGAAGTCATGATGCCCGACGCTGCCGCCGCGCTCCAGGCCAAGGCCGCACGGATCGCCGAGAGCCTGCAGCTCGCTTTGTTCATCAAACTCAATTCAAAACCGAAACCAGGTCGCGTTGTAGCCTGACGGGAAGGAATACTATCTCATGCAAACGGCTCCGTTCATCGATCTCAGCGTGCATCACAAAGCGCTCGATTTGTCCGACCGCGTCGCGCTCGCCTTCACAAGGGTCCTGCGGCTCACAGCCGATACTTTTTTCGCCAAGCGCTATGGCCACCGCGCTATTGTGCTGGAGACGGTCGCAGCCGTGCCCGGCATGGTCGGCGCGACGCTAACCCATCTGCGCTGCTTGCGCCGGATGTGCGACGACAAGGGCTGGATCCGCATCCTGATGGAGGAAGCGGAGAACGAGCGAATGCACCTGATGACCTTTATCGAGGTGGCCAAGCCAACAATGTTCGAGCGGCTGGTGATCCTCGGTGTGCAGTGGATCTTCTACCTCGCCTTCTTCACGCTCTATCTGATCAGCGCCAAGACGGCGCACCGGGTGGTCGGCTATTTCGAGGAAGAGGCGGTGATCAGCTACACGCTCTACCTCGCAGAACTGGACGAGGGCGGGTCTCCCAACGGCCCGGCGCCAGCGGTCGCGCGCCATTATTGGCAGCTCGCGGACGATGCGACGTTGCGCGACGTCGTGCTCGTGGTCCGCGCTGATGAGGCTCATCACCGCGACGTCAATCATGGATTTGCGAATGAACTCGCCGGACTACCCGTCGATCATGCAGGTGTTGCGCCTTATCCAAACCATGTCGACGACATCCATGTGCGGGCCTGATATGGCGAAGCCCTATCGTTCTACACCGGTGTTCGACGAGACCAGCTTGCCGGCAGCACTCAGGGCGCGGCACAACACAAAGGCCGGGATCTGGGGAATGATTCGCGTGCTGGAAGGCCGGGTGAAGCTGACCTATCTTGAGCCGCTTTCCACAATGTTGCTCGACCCCGGCACGTCGGCGCCACTGCTGCCCGAACAACCGCATTTCGTCGAGCCACTCGGCGCCATGAAGATGCGAGTCGATTTCTACAACGAACCGCCGGGCGGGTAGAGACGCAGGATGATCCATCGTTGGTACTGAGGAAGACGAGTTTCAGCGATTAGGTCCATCTTCGTTAAGATCAATTCTGCGGCCCTCTTCTGTTACAACCTCGCCCCGGCCAGCGCTTCTCCGGCTCATCGCTGATCGACGGGCAATCTTACTGGATCACAGAGGGGCATAGGTTATGGACGTACCCAAACGGGAACTGCACGAAACAGAAGAGCGGCTACTGGCCGAATTGCGCGTCCTGCGCCGCGGGCTGCGTATCGGCGACGCTGCCGCCATGCCGGCCGACAACCTTACCAAGGGCCAAAAAATCGCGGACAAGGTCGCCGCCACCATGGGGTCCTGGCGCTTCATCCTCATCCAGACAACGATCCTGGTGTTCTGGATCGTTCTGAACGTCACCGCCTATGTGCAGCGGTGGGATCCGTATCCGTTCATTCTCCTCAACCTCGCTCTATCGTTTCAGGCCGCCTACGCAGCGCCGTTCATCATGATGAGCCAGAACCGGATGCAGGACGTCGACCGAAAGGAGGCGAAGAGCGATCACCAGATCAACATCAAGGCTGAACTGGAAATCGAGCTCCTTCATCAGAAGGTGGATGAGCTTCGCGAAAAGGAGGTCCTGCTTCTCACCCAAGCGATCAGCAATCTGACGGAGCTTCTGCGCAGGCAAAAGGCGGCGACCGACCCTGCTGGAGAATGACCACGCGAGGCAGTCCTACGGCATTAGCGCATGAAATAGGGGTATGATTTCCTATGAAGAACACCACCGAATATCGTTCCAAGCTCCTCTCAGCAGAGGCGGCTGCGGCAACGATCACCAATGGGTCAAATATTTCCATGGGCATGGCGGTGGCGGAACCTCCGGCGTTGCTAAGGGCAATCGCCGATCGGGTGGAGGCTCGCGAACTTGACGAATTGAACCTCTGGTACTTCCATTCCCTTGAATCTGCGGGAGGGACGCTTCTTCGCTACGAGTTGCTCGATCGGGTTCGACCGCACTGCATGTTCCTGAGTCCGGTGGAGCGCGCACTCATCAGGCGAGGCGAAGCCGACGGCCGCAAGGTTGTAGAGTTCGTGCCCGTGGCCTTCAGCGAGTCCTCGCGGCTGCTTTCGGAGCAGGTGCCAATCAATGTCTTCATCACGACGGTGTCACCGATGGACCAGCACGGCTGGTTCACATTTGGAACGAGCAACGATTATGGGTCGACGGTGGCGCGAAGCGCCAGGCGGCTGATCGTCGAGGTCAATCCGAACATGCCGCGGATTTTCGGAGAGTCGCTACTCCACATCTCGGAGATCGACGCGATCGTGGAGAATGATTCGCCTCTGCTCGAAACCAGTTTCCGTCCCGTTGAACCGGAGGACGCGATGATCGCGCGCGCCATCGCCGACATGATCAAGGATGGGGCCTGCCTTCAAATGGGCATCGGGACCTTGCCCAATGCGGTTTGCGCCATGCTCGTCGATCACAGGGATCTGGGCATCCACACCGAACTGATGACTCCAGGTCTCGCCGATCTGATTGTCAGCGGCGCCGTTACCAATCAGCGCAAGACCACCTACCGGGGCCGCAGCGTCTTCACGTTCGCCATGGGCAACCGGCCCTTCTACGACTTCCTCGATAACAATCCGTCCATGTACAGTGCGCCCGTCCAGCTGGTGAACGATCCGCGTCATATCTCCAAGAATGACAATGTCGTGTCCGTGAACGCTACGCTCCAGGTTGATCTCGGCGGTGCCTGCAACTCCGAGCATATGATGGGCCGGCAATATAGTGGTTCGGGCGGCCAGCTCGACTTCGTACGCGGTGCGTGCGCTTCGCGAGGGGGAAAGTCGATCATTGCCTGTCAGTCGACGGCCAAGGGAGGGACGGTCTCAAGGATCGTATCCGTGCTCGATGGGCCGGTAACCACGCCTCGCAACGACACGCATATCGTCGTCACCGAATATGGCTGGGTGGATCTCAAGAGCAAGTCGCTGCGCCAGCGGGCGGACGCACTGATTAGCATCGCTCATCCTGCCTTTCGTGAGGAACTGTCGCGGTCGGTCCCCTGATCAGGACGCTCTGTTCCGTTTCGTGCGCCGCCGCGCGGTCCCGCTTCGACAAGGGACTCGTGGAGCGCCAAATATTCCCCAGCCATCCGCGTCACGCCGAAACGCCGCTGTGTTGATTGTCACTGAGAAGTGACCCGGGGGGTCAGTAATTTCCACTGAGAAGTGACCTATGTTCTGATCTTTCCCCTGGCTGTTGGGTCGGGGGAGCATGGAGTGATCGACATGGCGTTATTGAGCGTAATCCGCCGCTGGCATTTCCGGCAGCATATTCCGATCCGCAAAATTGAACGGCGCACTGGATTGTCGCGCAATACGATCCGCAAGTATCTCCGCGCCAACATGGTTGAGCCCCGGTTCAAGGTTCCGGCACGGCCGAGCAAGCTGGACCCGTATGCGCAGAAGCTGTCGGACTGGCTGAAGATAGAGGCAGGCAAGTCACGCAAGCAACGACGCACGGCGAAGCAGATGCACGCCGACCTTGTCGTGCTGGGCTATGACGGTTCCTATGAGCGCGTCGCAGCCTTTGTGCGGATGTGGAAGACCGAGCGCCAGCGCGAGCAGCAGACCAGTGGTCGCGGCACGTTCGTGCCGCTGGTTTTTGCGCCAGGCGAGGCCTTCCAGTTCGACTGGAGCGAGGACTGGGCCCTTATCGCCTGCAAGCAGGTCAAGCTGCAGGCAGCGCACACCAAGCTGTCGCACAGCAAGGCGTTCATCGTGCGAGCCTATCTTGGTGGACCAACATGAAGGCCTCCGACCCCCAGACGTGACTGACGAACGTCGCCGTGGCGAAGCAGCTGCGCGAGTGCATCGGCCTGATCGTCATATCGTGCGTTTGGGAACCCCGCAATTTCGGTCACGAATTCGGCGAGCCAAGGGGCGTTTCGCGGGAGAAGAACATCCCCCGCTTCGATCCGGCTGGCCTGCGCGGCAAAGCGGGTTCTCTTGTCCGCATTTGGCGTGCAAGGGATTGGCCGGACCACGCCATTGGCTGGCATGGTCCGCAGCATATCGATGAGCTGGGTTCCGCTGGCCGCATCCTCGATCAACAGGCGCTGCACGTTGAACCTGCGACAGGACGCGATCACCCTCATGCGGAGCGCGTGAAAATTCAGGCGCTCCCGAAACACATCAAGGATGTGGAAGCGGCCCTGATAGAGGCACGCCGTGATTCCGACCGAGAAGTCATGGGTGACCCCATCCTTCGAGGCCGTATCCCAGCTCTGGAGTATGATGCCGCCCTCGGGCGGCTCGTCATAATATGTGAACCAGCTGGGCTGAACGTAATTGCCCTCCATCGGCACAGGAGTCTGTTGATATTGGGCGGCGAACACACGCGAGTCCTCCGCGCGTATCCGCTGAAGCACGTCGAGCGGCTGACGCGCCGGGTGAAGAGCGCAACCCCGGCGCCGCTGGTAGGAGCGATTGCCGCCAACCGGGACGCGCTCGTCGATCTCCGCGATTGCGGGCAAACGTAACTCATGCCATCCGCCGCGCACCAAGGCCTCGCCCGCCATGTCTGCCTCATGCAGACGCTGCATGACCATGATGATCGCGCCGACACGTTGATCGTTCAGACGAGACATCAGTGTATTGAACAGCCAGGTCGTCGCGGTCGCGCGCGCCGCTTCGGACAACGCATCATCGGCCTTCATCGGGTCGTCGATGATGACGTAGTCGGCGCCGCGTCCGGTCAGCACGCCCCCGAGCGAGGTCGACAACCGCCCGCCCCCGTCGGTCGTTTCGAAGTCGAGCACGCTGCGCTTCGACAATCGAAAGTTCGGAAAGGCGAGCTTGAACCAGGCGCTGTCGATGATGTGCAGGCAGTCGCGCGCGAGCTTCTCGGCGAGGTCATAGCTGTAAGATACGGTGATGAGACGCAGCGCGGGATTGTGGCCCAACAGCCAGGCGGTCCAGGCGGCCGAGATCGTCAGCGATTTGAGGTGGCGCGGCGGCATCGTCACGATCAAGCGCAGATTCTGGCCGGTTCGAACGCGCTCAAGCTGGTGAATGATCGCGTCGATATGCCAGTTGTGGGCATAATCGCCGTCGCCGGCGACCTCGCGGTATGCGAACCGCAGGAAGAAGCCGAAGTCCTGCCGCAACAGCGCCGCGACGACAGGCTCAGTACTCATCTGGGCTCTCCCCAGCTGAGCCCTCGACGTCGCTGGGCGAAGGTGATTCAACCGGTGCCGGATCACCGAACAGCGCCGGATCAAGCGAAAGCACGGCGGCGCGATCCCGCAGATAGGCGTCGATCAGATCCTGGTCCGACTGCGCGACGCCGGACTTCGCCTGTTGGTCGCGCTCGCCGTACCGCATCACCATCTCGCTCGCGCGGTCATTGCCGCTGATCGCGCGTTCGACCGTACGCTTGATCACAGCGCGCCGCTTGCTGATGCGGACTTTTCGGCCATTCTCGCTTGAGGTCACATGTTCGGCGAGCTCCTTCTGCCAGTCCGTGGCGAGATTGGTCGCGCCGGAAGCCCGGCGACCCCTTTTGCGCCCGTCATTGGCGGCAAAACGTGTCGACACGGGCGGCTTGGCCCGACCGACCACGTAGCCACCGTCCTCGTCGGTGTTGCCATCTTTATAGGTTTTGCCGTCCTTGCCGCGGCCGGGCGCCCTGTTATCGCTCACCGGCCCCGGCCCGACTGTGACCGTTCCCGGGCGACCGCGTCGAAGGACATGCCGTTCTCCAGCCGCGCGACGTAGCCGGACGCTTCCTGGACGCGTCGGATCACAACATCACAATAATGCGGGTCAAGCTCGACACCATAGCTGCGCCGCCCGGTCATCGCTGCCGCCACGAGGGTCGTGCCGGAGCCAGCGAAGCTGTCGAGCACAATGCCACCGCGCCGAGAGCAGTCTTGAATCGCATCTGCGATCATCTTTTTGGGCTTGATCGTCGGGTGGACCTCCAGGTCCTGGTCGCGGCCGCGACGAAAGACATTCGCACCGGGGTAGATCCAGAGATTCGATCGGTGTCGTCCGCCCTGACCCAAGCCAAAATTGTTGATATGCTCGCCCGGGCTGACCTTGAAGGCGTAGATCAGCTCATGCTGACTTCGGTAGAAGGTGCCCATGCCCGCGTTTGTCTTTCCCCAGATAATCAGGTTCTTGACCTCGTGAAACACGCCGTTGGCGGCATCGAGCAGCTGCGGCGCACCGCGCCAGTCGATGAACACGAACGCGATCGCACCCGCCTGGCAGAACCGAGCGATGTTGCGGAACGCCGGACGCAGCAGATCGGTGCTGAACGCCGCATCGGACATCTCGCCCGAGCCCATGACGAACTCGCCATGCTTATGCTTGCCGAGGCCCGACACATTGCCCGAAATTTTCACATTATACGGCGGATCAAGCACGGCGAGCTCGGCCCTTTCGTCGCCCATCAGCGCCTCGAGCGTTGCCAGTTCGCGCGCATCACCGCAGACCAACCGGTTCGGTCCGATCGTCCAGAGGTCACCCAGCCGGGTGATCGCTGGGCTCTCGCCCGGCAGCTCGACCACGTCATCATCCACAGGCTCATCGGTATCGAACGACAGCGCGGTGTCGATTTCAATCATATCGAAGCCCGTGAAGCTGAGATCATAGCCAATCTCAACCAGGCCCTGCAGCTCGGTCGCGAGCATCTTCTTCGACCAGCCGGCCTTTTCCGCGATAACATTGTCGGCGAGAATATAGGCGCGCCGGTCTTCCTCGCTCAGCTCCGAAAGCAATATGGTCGGCACCATGGGCATACCCAGCTGGAGCGCAGCCTCATATCGGCCATGGCCGCAAAGAATCATCCCGGCCTCGTCGATCAGGAGCGGGTTGGTAAAACCAAAATGGCGAATGCTGTCCGCGATCTTGCGGATCTGTGCGCGAGGATGGTGCCTCGCATTGTTCGCGTAAGGCACCAGCGTATTGGTCGCGCGCTCGACGACCTGGAGTCGGCGCTTTGGTGCCGATCGATGGGGTTTGCGAGACATGGTTTTTCTCCACCCTGGATACCGCGCGACTCGGCGCGGCAATGGTGGAAGCTCATATGAATCGGAATGTGGCCGCCGCGAAGATACGTTAAGTCGGCAAAATGCGCGGAGATAAGTGGCAGGCGAGAGGTCTTATGTTCGGACGGGTTTGCCTGGTTTGGTCAATGTGCCGGCTTTTCTCTTCGCAAGAATCCCGACGAGCATCTGCTCTGTGACTGTGTCGTCGAAGTGTTGGAATAGGCTCAATAGAAACGCGCCTTCCTCCCCCACCAGGCGTCTGGTCGGCACCGAACCCTGGCTGCGCGATCGACGGGGCGCCTGGCCAGTCGCTTTGTGGATCGCATCGACCAGAGCGTTGACCGCCTCTTCCAGATCGGTTCGGACCGGACGTTGTCGCGCGTTGGGTTTGATGGCGTCCACGGCAAGGGCGGCGACGTGGGCCAGATCGTGGAGTTGGTCGGGGAGGTGCAGGAAATCGAAGTGCGAGCGCGATGATTGCCGCAAATCCGGCGTGTCGGCACGAAGGTCATCGAGCGCCACCAGGACGTCTGGCTTGATCGAATCCAGCTGCTTTGCCAGTGCACCGGCATGCTTCGCTATCGAAGGAAGCGCCTTGCGCGAGGCGGCATGGTCATCATGAGTTTGCGATGACATCTTCTGCCCCAGATATTTAGACATGATGGTGCGCACGCTGGAGCACAGCTTCAGGCGTACCTCATCCGCAAGGTTCAACGGTTCAAGCAGGGGATCGATCTCGCGATAGGAAACACTCGCCATGGGCGGGACCTTCACGATACCGAGCGGCATCGGGCGCACGGCCCACTTCCGTTTCGTTGGAGCGATTTTCTCGGTCATGTCTTTACCACCAACGCCACGATTTTTCCCACAAAGTGCGATATGGGAAACTGCCCCTGGACCCCGCAGATGTCTGCAAATGCGGTGGCCTGTAAATACCACTAAATGTCGCTCGGCGGCGTTTTTCCCACTACTTTCCCATATCTATGGGAAAATGGACCCCGAGACCGGTTCGGTCCGGACTGCGTCCACCTCCAAGCTTTTTCAAGATAAATTGGCGCACGGCGTCATTCGACCTGAATGGCGCAGTTCTGCGGGATTTCGGAGACAGAAATCGTCTCTCCAGACTCTGATTTTGAAGAGTTCGGCAATTTTATTGCCCAGGTGACCCAGAGTCTCTGGACGCAAAACTGCAGCGACGGTTTGGTCGATTCCGGTACGGCTGCTCGGGCTACCATCGATGAGGATAGCTGCTATTCACAGCCGCCAGCGAAGCGTCCGCTGACGACCAGATCCAGTCGTTTCCTCAGCGACCTTTGAATGGCGGCTCGCGCTGAAAACCGGACGCCTGTTTCCCGTCCAGGTTTCTCGTTCCAAGATGGCGGCGATCGAAGCGACAAATCACGCGGCAATTTCGCGCGCCGTGCTCGTGCGACCATCGACGCCCACCGGCAGATCGCCGGCGAGCGTGATTCGGCGCATGATGCGGCGGGCGTTGCCATAATCGTTGATCGCATAATGCTGCGTGGCGCGATTGTCCCAGATAGCCACATCGCCCGTCTGCCAGCGCCAGCGAACCGTATTTTCCAGCCGGGTTATATAATCCTGGAAGGTGCGGAAAAGACGGATCGAGTCTGCGCTGCTTACATCCAATATCTTCTGGACGAAGTGACCAAGGACCAGAGTTCGCTCGCCGGTATCGGGATGGATTCGCACGAGCGGATGCTCGGTGCAATAAGGCGTGGATGCGACCCTGGCATATAACCGGGCGTCGTCGGACGTCAGCGCCGGAGCGATCGCATAATCGAACAAATTCGTGTGCAGCACCCGGAGTTGGTCAGCGAGAGCACGTAGCGGAGCGGGAAGATCGGTATAGGCGGTCGCGGTGTTTGCCCACACGGTATCGCCGCCATGATCGGGCACCGCCACCGCGCGCAGGATCGATGCCGAAGGGTAGGTCGGCACGAAAGTCACGTCGGTATGCCAGCTGTTCGTCTTGGCTCCGTAGGCGGAATCAAGCTCCATGACATGCGCAATCGTGCCCGGGCCGTTGCCGACGGTCGGGTGGCCGATCGGTTCGCCGAGTGCGCGCGCGAAGGCGTCGTGCGCGGTGTCGTCGAGGTTCGCGCCGCGAAAGAACAGCACCTTGTGTCGGCAAAGCGCTTGCCACAGCGCACCGGCCGTAGCGGCGGAGAGGGGCCGCGCGATGTCCATGCCGGTGATCTCGGCACCGATCCGGCTCGCCACGGGGGAGATTGTAAGGGTCGCTGCATCGGCCAGCGCATGGGGTGTAAACGTCATGGGGCAAACTCCTGCGGCATGATGACCTGGCGCTGCGGCTCGGCGTCCCGCTCCTCCAGCTCGTCGCGGATCAGGGCGTGACGCGCCTCGTCGAGCGGGAAGCGCAGCATGACGAGAGCGGACAATGCGTGCGCAGCGAACGGCACCAGCGCGAAGACGCATTTGAGGGCGAACAGGGCGTCCGCGTCGTTCGGGCCGCTCGCCTTGAAACCCAGCCACGCGACCAGCGGCAGCACGATGCCGACCGCGACCGCGTTTCCCGCTTTCATCGACAGACCAAATACCGAAAAGAGCAGGCCGGCGCGATCGGTTCCGGTTTCGAGCCGTTGCTTGTCGGCGACATCCGAGACGATGGCGCGAAGCATGAGATTGCCCGAACTCTGGGTAAGCCCCTGTGCGACAGTCAGGATCACCAGCAGCACGACGCCGCCTGGCGCCACCAGCATCAGCGAGAGATTGATCAGCGCCTGCAGCACCTCGCCCAGCACCAGCGCGCGATGCTTGCCGAGCCGGTAGCCCACGCGCAGCCAGATCGGTGAGGCGATGATGCCGAACGTATATTGCAGCGTGAACATCAGGCTGACTGCCGCGCCCAGCTCCATATATTGCGCAAAGAAGAACAGCATCAGCGTGCCGCGCGCGGTTTGCCCGATCGTCACCACGAAGTCGGACACCAGCACGCGCACCAGCAACGGCTCACCTGCGAGCAGACGTAGCGCGTTGACGAAACCGATCGGCTTGCCGGGCGGCGGTAGTGGCGCCTCTCGGAAGGAGGCAAGGGTCAAGGCGCCGCCAATCACCGCAGTCGTGATGATGAACCAGCCCATTGCCGCCACCTTCGCGTCCTGAGCGGCGCGGCCGATCTGATCAAGGAGGGTCGGCACCGAGAGGACCAGCATCAGGCCGACGGCGCCGGCGACGCCCAGATAGGCCTGGACACGCGTGCGCTCGTGATACTGCCCCGAGATCTCGCCGCTCCAGGCATAATAGGGGATCTGGAGCATCGTCCAGCTGCCGTAGATCAGGAGCAGACACACCGCGAGATACGCAGGACCGGGCTTCCCGGTCGGCATGAACGTCGCCCAGGTCGCAATGACGTAGATCGGCAGCCCGATCATGATCCAGACACGTCGCCGCCCAAGGCGGCTCCGGCTGCGATCGGACAGGTGGCCGACAAGCGGATCCCACAGCGTATCCACGATCCGCACCAGCGCGAAGACCAGTCCGACCGTGCCGAGCGCGATGCCGTGATATTGCGCGTAGAAGGCGGGCAGATAAGCGGTGAGAGGAAAGGCAGCGCCGCTGATCGTGACCATGAGCGTCGAGAAGGCGGCGAACCGCCAGCCCGACAGTCTCGTCCCGGGAGCCGCCGCGGCCATCAGAAGCGGAACCGGCCCGTGACACCGTACGTGCGCGGCTCACCGACGCTGGCCACCAGCAAACCGGTGTTGAACGGGGCCACGCCGAGCCGGGTATAGTAGTCCTTGTTCAAGAGGTTGCGCGCCCAGCCATATAAGTCCCACTGCCCGCCCGGCAGCCGGATTCCGGCACGGGCGTTGACCAGCGAATATCCGTCGATCCTCCCGACGGGCGAATTGTCCGCGGCCGAATTGAACGAGGACTTGTAGGACCAATCAGCACCCACATAGACCTCTTTCCCGGCCAGTGGCCGCGCCACTTCGCCGCCTGCCGCGAACGCCCAGCGTGGCGCATTGGGCAGTGATTGTCCGCTCAGATCGCACGTGGCCGTGCCGCCGACACCCGGAACGCCGAACGGGCACGGCGCATTCCGGTAGGAGAGGTAGACGGTGTCCGCATAGGTCGCCGAAGCATAGAACCACGCGCCCTTGAAGGGATCGGCCTGAAGATCGATTTCGCCGCCGCGCGAGCGCACCTTGGCGGCATTGGTGAGATAAGTGAGCGAACGCGCGGCGTCCGAGAAGGTCGACTGGAAATCCTGGATCTCGGTCCAGAAAGCGGCGCCGTTGAGGGTGACGCCGGGCAGCGGCGTGGTCTTCACGCCGAGCTCGTAATGATCGACCTTCTCGGGCCCGACGACGGGGTCCACCCCGCTCGGCAGATTGGCGATGTTGAGCCCGCCCGACTTGTTGCCGCGCGCATAGGTCGCATAGGTCAGCACATCGGGCGACAGCTTGTAGGCCAGCGTCGCCTGCCCTGAGAGACTGCTGTTGGTGGTGCGCGCGGTGTAGCTATTTGCCGGACCGAAGTTATTGCGAATCCCACGGGCCGCGCCTGCGACCGCGACCGGAAGTGTCGACAAGTCGACGCCGCCTATCTGCCGCTGGTCGAAATCGCCGGACTTCTTCTCGTGCGTGAAGCGTAGTCCCCCCGTCAGGGTCAGCCGATCGCTCAGGTGCCAGTTGGCCTGCCCGAATACGGCGTAGCTGTCGGTCTTGGCGCGCGAATCGCTGACGAACCTGAAGGCGTTCAATGCCGCGCTCCCGATCGCGGCCGGCACGGCAGGCGGAAGCGCGAAGCCCGCCGCGTCGGCTCCGAACTCCGTAAGCGCCTGGGTGAGGAGCGATTGGTGAAAATAGTAAAGGCCTGCAACCCAGTCGATCGTGCGCGTCCCGGTGGAGGCGAGGCGCAGCTCCTGGCTGAACTGCTTCTGGTGCGTGGTGGTCTGCGACAGATTGAACACCGAGAGGCCGGTCGCGTCGGTATCGTTATGCGGTTCCCAGTCCCAGGTGCGGTAGGCGGTTATCGATGTCAGCGAGACGTCGCCGAGCGACCACTGCGCGTTCGCGGAAATGCCCTTTTGCTTCACCTTGTAATAGGATGCCGCGTTGATATCGGTGATGCGATCGAAGGCATTCAGCGTCGGCAGCGTATAACCGAGCCAGGCGGCGCGCTGGTAGAAATTGTTGGCGATCGGCGTGCCATTGGGGAGCGTCGTGACGACGCCGGCGGGCAGACCGAGGCAGCAATTCTCGTTCCGGATCGAATAGTCGGCAATGACGCGCAGCGTGAACGTGTCGGTCGGCTTGATCAGGATCTGGCCCCGGAGCGTCTGGCTGTCGAGATTGAGTAACTTGCCGCCCGTCCGCACGTTGTCGACCGTTCCCTGGCGGTAGGTATTGGACGCGGTGAGGCGGATCGCAACCTTATCGTCGATAATCGGCAGCGAAGTGGAGGCACGGGCCTGGACGTAATCGTAATTACCGACGCTCACCTCCGCGGTTGCCTGGGGCGTGAAGCTCGGCGCGCGGGTCGTGATGCTGACCGCGCCTGCGGTGGTGTTGCGGCCGAACAAGGTGCCCTGAGGGCCCTTGAGCACCTCGATCCGGTCGATATCGACAAGATCAAACACCGACTGGCCGGGGCGCGCGTAGTAGACATCATCGACATAGACACCGACGCCGGAATCCAGCCCGTCGCTGCTGACCGAAGCGTTGCTGCCCAGGTTGCGGATGTTGATGTTGGTGTTGCGCGGGTTGATGGCGAAGATCTGCAGGCTGGGTATCTGCTGCTTGGCCTGATCGAGCGTGAAGACGTTCGTCGATTCGAGCCGCTTGCCGCCCAGAACGCTCAGCGCGATCGGCACATCCTGCGCGTTTTCGTTGCGCCGGCGTGCAGTAACGACGATGGCGCCCCCATCGGGCGTGTCGAGAGCAGCATCCGCACTCGTCGCCTCTTCAGCTTGCGCCTTGTCCGCCGCAACGACGGCGTACAAGAGGGCGATCGATCCCAAGGCGGCGCGCCCGGTTTGACGAAAGTATGATCCGCCTGTGCTCACTATAACCCCCTTTGCGGCCAGCACACCGCACCGCCCGCCGCGCACACAGTCCATGTGCGCGCGGACAGCGTCCGTTAGGCCGTCCTGATGTGTAATCATCGGGCAACAAGTTCCGCCCGGGCTCTACGCGCTTCCTGCCCGAGAGGCTGCGCTTTGTCTATCATTATAATTGAGTATTCGGAAAATTTTGGTTGACGCACCTAAATCCAGGCTATGCGCGCTTGCGTGTCGGAGGTGTAAGCCTCACTTGTCTTGAAGTGGTCGACGCTGTCTCCAGCCCTTTCGCCAATGTGGCGGACGTGGATATTCGGTCCCAGCGCAACGGCTTCGCCCCACCAGCAAATCGCGCAATCGGGATCGAGGCGCTGACCCTCGCGGAACGATCGGACGGCGCCCGAGTGATTGAAGCCATAGGTCAGGAGCAGCCCCTGGCTGAAATAGCGGCGCGCCTGCGCGTGGGTGGTTGTGACTGGAAAAGACGACTTCGTAAGGTGGGCATAGAGCGGGATCGGCAACGCCTTGCTGGTGGTGCGGCGACCGCTGCTGCGAGCAGCAACTCCGAAGCCAGCGCCGACCCCGCGCCACGCGCGCCCTTGGGCGATGCGGGCGGGATCGAGCGCCGACAGCGCGGTAGCTGAAAAGCGCGGCTCTATCGAAAAGCTCGTTAGCGATAGACCCATTCCGACAACGGCCACCGCTTTCAGGAGTTGACCCATGCGTTATCCCTTCCCATCGGCACAGCCTGAGCAGTTGTGGGAAGATTTCACGATGTCGGCTTACCGCAAATATGTCCGATTTTCCGTCCGGAGCGATGTCGCAAACTCACTCGCCTAGGACGCCCCTTGATTGCCAGGCCATTCGTGCAATTCGCCACGAGACTTCGGCCGCGATCAAATGGACCAGGTCGAGTCGAGCTTCTCCCGGCAGCTCAATGCAGCTAATCCGATGATAGCAGGCCCGCATTGGCTGCCTGTCGCTGCCAGGCCGCAGGTGGCAAGCCGAACTCACGTTTGAAGGCGCGGGTGAAAGCGGCCTCGGAATTGAATCCCACTGAATAGGCGACGCTCGTGGCGTTCTGGCGATTGTTGCGTAACATGTCGGCGGCGACATACATCCGCCAATAAGCACAATATTGCATCGGCGATTGGCCAAGCAGGCCCTTGAAGCGCTCACCCAGCACGGTCTTGGACAGGCCAGCCTCGCGCGCCAGATCGTCGAGCGTTATAGGCTCGGCGTAGCGCGCATGGATGAGCGCGATTGTGCGGCCGACCGCCGGATCTTTCAACCCTGCAATCAGACCCGCCTCCTCGACCGGAGTGTTCTCCATGTATCGCCGAACGGCTTCGGCAAACAGGCCTTCGGCAAGCTTGCCCACGGTCTCCGGCGAGTCGCGGCTGAGGCCCTGCACCGCAAATTCGACCGAGCGCCTGATCCAGTCGCTTTTGCTGGCATCGTCGAGCGAGATGACCATGATCGGCGGCAGACTCTTGAGCAACACATGCTCGGGTGTGGTGCTGGCGAGGAACCCGCAATAGATTGCCGTTTTCTCGCCGTCTCCTTGGATGCGCACGCGGAACATCCCGTCTTCGTCCGGTGCTTGGATGATGTCGTGGCCATCGACCGGCACGCCGGGAACCGGACCGTGAAGCAAATGCCCGACATTGCGCGGCAGAATGACGATCTCTCCGGCCCGCACAACGACCGGCGCCCCATCACCGACCTGACAGCTCAACCATCCTGATCGAACATAATGATAGGCGATGATATGCGCCGGATCGATGCAATAGGCCGCGCACTCCTCTTCGCGCAGCTTCGAATGAATCGACCAGGGGCCGGCCATCTCCCCATCGAGAAACACCCCGCCTGACAGTCGCATTGACGACAGCAGCTCTCCAAGCATGTCCATGTCGATCGTTTCCCAACTTACCGTGTGTTCGATCAAATCATCCGGCTGCTCGATCATATCAAATAGGCAACACAAACTCTAGAGACGCCGCAAAGCTCACCAACAAGCGCTGGGGAGAATAGAAATGAAGCTTTGCAGATCGTCAGCCGCGTCATTCGTCCTTACCGCGGTCCTTGTCTTTGCCCCTTGGCTGCCGCTCGTCGGGGCGCCTTCTGCTCCGGCTTACGTCACGCTCGCCTGACCAAACGAGGCCAATTTCACAGGACCTTAATCCAGCCCGCGAGCAGCGGACGCGCATCCGCTGCATCCGTGGCAAGCATGAAAATAAGATGAGGAGATGACCATGTTCCACGATTTCACCTATCGTGCCGTTTTATCCGCCACGGCCCGTACGGCCTGGCAGATCGACGATGTGATGCCACACGATGCCCGGCTGGATTTCACCCGGCCTTTTCTGCCCGAGGCGCTGGCACGCATCCAGAGCGTTCCGGGTCTCAGCGCCGCCGAGCGGCTATCGCTGAACCATGTCCGCGCCCATGAATATCTCTCTCTGTTCGGGCTGATCGAAGAGTTCATCCTGCCGTTCCTGCTCGATTATATCCGCGATCAGGGTGCGGGTGACGATCATCGGGTCAGGGCGCTGCTGCAATTCGCGGGAGAGGAGGCGAAGCACATCCATCTATTCAAACGGTTCAAGGACAGCTTCGACGCCGGCTTCCCTTCGCCTTGCGCCGTGATCGGCCCGGCCGAGACCATCGCTGCCGAGATATTGCAACGGCACCCGCTCGGTGTCGCGCTGATCATATTGCAGATCGAATGGATGACGCAGAGCCACTATCTCGATAGCGTTCGCGACGATGGCGGGCTTGATCCGCTGTTCGCCAGCCTGCTGCGCCATCACTGGATCGAGGAAGCGCAACACGCCAAGCTCGATACGCTGATCGTCAAAACCCTCGCGGCGACGATGAGGGTCGCGGACATCGAGGTCGCGGTCGAGGACTATTTCCGTATCGCCAGCTTCCTCGACGGCGGCCTGAAAGCGCAGACGCAACTCAACCTCGCCGCGTTCGAAATGGCAGCCGGGCGGATGCTCGACGTGCCGACGCGCCAGGCCTTCCTCGACGAGCAATACCAAGCGCTGCGCTGGACCTATCTCGGCAGCGGCATGGGCCATCCCAAGTTCCGCGCGACGCTCGGCGCGCTTTACCCCCGAGGGCTGGCCCGGGTCGACGCCGCGCTTCCCTCATTCTCCTGATTACCCACCGAAGACCTGAAAGGAAATTATCATGGATGCAGTAATGACCCGCAACATCGTCAACGACATCGACCTCGACGCCCTCAATGACGTCGTTGCCGCGATCCAGAACGACGCGTCTAAGGCGCTGGTGCGCTTTGCGGTGTCGACCCGCTGGACGGGCCAGACCGGCAGTCGCACGATGGTGAAGGGCTATGAACTGGCCGGCGAGCAGATCGCCCGGGATTTCGAGATCATTGCCGATGAGCCGCTCGAACTCTTGGGCAGCAACACCGCGCCCAATCCGCAGGAACTGCTGATGGCTGCGGTGAACGCCTGCATGACCGTGGGCTATGTCGCCGGCGCGGCGTTGAACGGGATCACGCTGGAGAGGCTCGAGATCGAGACCACCGGCCAGCTTGACCTGCGCGGTTTTCTTGGCCTCGACGACACGGTAGCCCCCGGTTACGAAGTGATCGACTATATTGTACGGATCGGGGGCAACGGCACGCCCGAACAGTTCGAGGCGATCCACCGCACGGTGATGCAGACCTCCCCCAACTACTTCAACATGTCCCGGCCGATCCGCATGAACGGCCAGCTCCAACTCGACCGCGCTTGAGATGAAATGCCATCGCCGCGATGACCATCGCGGCGGTGGCATTCAATCCAGGCAGCATATGACGCTATGCAATCGCGAGCGGCGTTCTAGCCCAGCGTGGCAATAGCGGTCGCCCGTGAGTCCCGCGATCCGCAATCGACAGCCGGTCTTCCAGCACGTCGGACTGGGCGACGCCGGGGAAGAATGCGAGAACGGCCTTGATCAGATGCCGGATTTTCATGGACGCGCTCCATCGAACATTTGTTAAAACATCTGGAAGCATCGCTATGCGGTATCACATGCGCGCGTTGCCCCCGGCAATGGCTGCTCTCGGCCAAAGCCGCTGCTCTAGGCTGCTGGTTTGAAAGACGGGAATGTCCCAGACGCGGACGTGTAGGCTTGATCCTAACGTGTCCGATGAAGTGTCCGCTTAGGGACGTCCGAGTGGAGCGATTGAATATTGGCCTTCGGGATCAGCGGATTACGAGGGCCGGTTGATCGCCAAGCTGCCGATTGAGCCGAAATTCCCGTGAAAATTCCCGTGGCAAGGGAATTCTCAGCAGAGACTCGCTCTTCCTCGACTGGTACCACCTCCAGACAGCTTCGAGATAAACGGGCACGTGCTGTCATTCGACCAGAATGGCGCAGTTCTGCGGGATTTTGGAGACAGAAATTGTCTCTCCCTGACTTTGATTTTGAAGAGTTCGGCAATTTTATTGCCCAAATGACCCAGAGTCTCTGGACGCAAAACTGCAGCGACGGTTTCGTCGTAAGTGCTCGATTCCGGTACGGCAGCTCGGGACACCATCGGTGAGATAGCTGCCATTCATAGCCCGCCAGCCGAAGCGTCCGCATAACGGCAATAGCGCCGGCGGCGACACCGTGGCGGCCGGCGCGATAATGTTTTTCTGAACCAACCCAAAGACCTGTAGCTCCCGCCGGCGCGGCGCTCTATCCGATGGAGCGCCGCCCCTTTTCCATAGGGGCAAGTGCGGGGAGAGTGGGTCGATGCGGTGCGTTCATGTCATGCCTTTGCTGGCCCCGACCCTTTTGCTCGCGACGCAGGCGCATGCCGATGACGCGCCGGACGGATCGCCCGTCATCATCGTGACCGGCGCCGGGCTGGCCCTGGCGCCCGGCACGCCCGCTTATGGATCGCAGCTGATCGAACGACAGCGGCTGGTCGCCGCCGCATCCGGCGGGATCGAAAGCGTGCTGGCCGATGTCGCGGGCTTCCAGCAGTTCCGCCGCTCCGACAGCCGCTCCGCCAATCCTTCCGCGCAAGGGGCGACGTTGCGCGCGCTGGGTGGCAATGCGTCGAGCCGCACATTGGTCCTGCTCGACGGCGTGCCGATGGCCGACCCGTTCTTCGGCTATATCCCGTTCAACGCGCTGGCGCCGGAACGGCTGTCTGCAGTGCGGGTGACGCGCGGCGGCGGGGCGGGAGCCTTTGGCGCGGGCGCGGTCGCCGGGACGATCGAACTGGCCAGCGCGACCTCCGCGGACCTGCCCCGCTACGCGCTGAGCGCCTTTTACGGCAGCGAGAATGCGACGTCCCTTTCCGGCGAGACCATGCAGCATGTGGGCCGCGGCTATGTCTCGCTGTCGGGCCGCTGGGATCGCGGCGACGGTTTCCAGACGACGCCCGCCAGCCAGCGTACCCTGGCCACCGTGCCCGCCGCCTATGACGGCTGGTCCGCCAATCTACGCGCGGTCGCGCCGCTGTCGGACCGTGCGGAAATACAGGTGCACGGCCTGATCTTCCGGGACGCCCGCACTTTGCGCTTTGCCGAGGCGGACAGCCATAGCGAGGGGCAGGATGCCAGCATCCGCCTCGTTTCACGCGGGCCGTGGCAGGTCGATGCGCTTGCCTATGTCCAGGCGCGCAATTTCTCCAACGTGGTGATCTCGTCCACGACCTTCCGGAAATCGCTCGACCAGCGCAATACGCCGTCGACGGGCGTGGGCGGCAAGCTGGAACTGCGCCCGCCGGTCGGGTCTGCGCATCTGCTCCGCATCGGGGCCGATACGCGCTTTGCCAGCGGCGATATGTTCGAGGATGCATATAATGCCACCACGGGCGCCGTCACCGCGCGGCGCCATGCGGGCGGTCGGCAGAATACGACTGGCCTTTTCATCGAGGATGACTGGACGCCGGGGGGTCCTGGCGGCGATCTGGTGCTGACCGGCGGTGCGCGCGCCGACCATTGGTCCATCGCCGGCGGCTTCCTCGATGTACGTGATGCCATGGGCGTGCTGACGGCGCGGAGCCTCTATCCCGACCGCGATGGCTGGCGCGCCAGCGGACGGGCCGGACTGTTGTGGCACATGACGGGCGCGGTGGCCCTGCGCGCCGCCGCTTATACGGGCTTTCGCCTGCCGACCCCCAATGAACTCTATCGTCCCTTCGCCGTCTTTCCCGTCACCACCCGGGCCAATGCGGACCTGCGGCTGGAGGCACTCCGGGGCGTGGAGGCAGGCATCGATCTTGCGCCCGTGCCGGAGATCGCGATCTCCGCCACGGCTTTCTACAACCGGCTGGGCAATGCCGTCGCGAATATCACCATCGGTCCCAACCTCCGCCAGCGGCAGAATGTCCGGGCGATCACCGCCAAGGGCGTGGAACTGTCCGCCAGCGCCCGCTTCGATCATGTCGCCCTGGCCGCCAGCTATGCCTATAGCCATGCCGTCGTCGATGCGCCGGGGCAGCCGTTCGACGGTCTGGTCCCGGCCCAAAGCCCCCACCATGCGGCAAGCGGCATGGTGACATGGACGCCCGGCGGCGTCGCCGGCCCCTCGATCTCCGCCAGCATCCACTATGTCTCGCGCCAATATGAGGATGACCTGCAGACCGACGCGCTGAAGGGCGCGGTCACGCTGGACGCCGGCGCGCGCCTGCCCGTCGGCCATGGCGTCACGCTGATCGCGCGCGGCGAGAATATCACCGACACGGCCGTCATCACCCGCAACGCCGCCGGGTCCATCGACCTCGGTACGCCGAGGACGCTCTGGATCGGCGTCCGCATAGAAGATTGAACAGGGAGTACGCCTTGCCCGGCGAAATCTATCCGATCCCCGAAAGCTGGGCCGCCCACGCCCGCCTCGACACTGCCGATCTGGCCGCCGCAAAAGCGGTTAAGCTGCCCCCTTCGCGGCGAAGCGGATGACCGCGATGCTCGACAAGGTCAAATAGGGGCGCATCTTCGTCGTACGAGCCTTGTTGTTGGCTGGATGCGACCCTAGAATCCCAACTCGACATCGACGCCGGGTTTGGAGTGCGAAAATGGAAAGTGAAGCGGATCCAGTCGCTGAAAAGGCAGGCGAGTTGAAGCTCACCCCGCCCGATCCGGTACCGGCGGTCCGTCCGGAAAAGGCGGCTGGCCTAGTCCCCGTGGATGCGGGGCAGAAATCGAAGCTCGAGACGAAGGTGCAAGAGTTCATCGACGACCTTGTCGCGCAGGACGTCAACTCGCCCGCGTTCGGTCAGCGGGTCGACCAGATCACCAATATGGGCCGGCGTGAAATCGCGGAGGCATCGGGCCAATCGAACCGGTTTCTCGAACGTCCGGTACGGGCCATGGACGAAACATCCGGCGTCGGCACGGACCTTGCCCAGCTTCGCCGGACAGTCGAAGATCTTGATCCGTCGAAGCGCGGCAACCTGCTCGCGCCCAGAAAGCTGTTCGGCATCATCCCTTTCGGGAACAGGTTGCGCGACTATTTCGACAGCTACAAAAGCGCGCAAAGCCATATCAGCGCCATTCTCGCGCGGCTTCAGGGCGGCAAGGACGAGCTTATGATGGACAACGCCGCGATCGATGTCGAGCGGCAAAACCTGTGGCAAGCCCTGGGTAAGCTCGAACAGATGATCTACATGTCCAAGACCCTCGATGCCCAACTGGAAGCACGTACGGCGGAACTGGAGGCGAGTGATCCCGCGAAAGCAAAGGCGATCCGGGAGAACCCCCTCTTTTATGTGCGTCAGCGCACCCAGGACCTGCTCACGCAAATGGCGGTAAGCGTGCAGGGCTATCTCGCTCTCGACCTCGTCAAGAAAAACAATGTGGAACTTATCAAGGGGGTCGACCGCGCTTCGACCACCACTGTCGGTGCGCTGCGGACGGCCGTGACGGTCGCGCAGGCGCTCACCAACCAGAAGCTTGTGCTCGACCAGATCACGGCGCTCAACACGACGACCGCGAACATGATCGATGCCACCGGCGAGATGCTGCGCGACAACACCGCGCGCGTTCATGAGCAGGCGGCGAGCGCGACCATACCGCTGGAGACCCTGAGCCGCGCCTTCCAGAACATCTATGACACGATGGACAGCATCGACACGTTCAAGCTCAAAGCCCTCGACAACATGAAACAGACGGTGACGACCCTGGAGGGCGAGGTTTCCAGGTCAAAGGGCTATATCGCCCGAGCCGAATTGCAGACGCAGGGCGGCCAGGAAACGAAGGGTGGCGGCCTGCTGGAGGCTCTGGACTGAGCGATCATGGCAGACGCGTTCAATATCGGCCCGACCGGCCAGTCGCCTGATCTGAGGCGTCAACGCTTCGCGCGTTTGCGTAAAGCCCGGCAGTTGCGATGGCGTCACCGGTTCAGGCGCCTGAAACGCGCCGTCATAGCCGCATGCGCGATACTCTTCGGCGCGCTGCTGACCGGCCTTTTTGTCGGTGGCATCGGCATTGAAGGTTTTCTGCTCACCATCTTTGCCATGATGGCGGCCTTTGTCCTGCTCGCGATCTTCCCGAGAACCAGGACGCCGACTATAGAGGATCTGCGCGTATCGGACCTGCCAACACTGGTCGGAAGGACGGAAATCTGGCTGGAAACCCAGCGCGGCCTGCTGCCGCGCGACGCGCAGGGCCTCATCGACGTGATCGGAAGCAGGCTGGAGCAGCTTTCCCCCCAATTGACGACGCTGGGCGAAGCGGATCCAGCCGCCGGCGATGTTCGCAAGCTGCTGGGCGAGCATCTTCCTGCGCTCGTAAATGGTTATGCGCGCATACCCGATCCGCTGCGTTACCAGCCTCATGCCGGCTCCACGCCGGAAACCCAGCTGGTAGAAGGACTAGAGGTCATTGCCAGCGAAATCGAAACTATGACGAAACAGATCGCGCGCGGGGAACTCGACGCGCTGGCCACGCGGGGCCGCTACCTCGAAAGCCGCTATTCCATCGCCGAAGAAGGGGGTGACCCCTGATCAGTGGCAGGACGATTATGCGCGACTTCGCTCGACACGAACGGTTCAACTTCAAAGTCATCAAACTCTAGATATGGACGAGATGGGCCACGGTTTCGGCGCTATCCTCGTCGGTTCGGCCTTCCTTGACGACCCGTCCGCGTTGCATGACGAAGTAGCGGTCGGCGAAGGACCAGGCGAAGTCGAGATTCTGCTCGACGATCAGGATCGCGACGTTCAGCTCCTTGCGGACGCGCAGCAGGGCATCCTCGATCTGCTGGACGATATTGGGCTGGATGCCTTCGGTGGGTTCGTCGAGCAGCAGCAGCTGCGGCTGGCCCGCGAGGGCGCGGCCAATCGCAAGCTGCTGCTGCTCGCCCCCGGACAAGACCCCCGCCTTGCGGCTCGCAATCTGCGTCAGTTTTGGAAACAGGTCGAACACCATGTCCGGCACCGCCTTGGCTCCGGTGAAGCCCTTGCGGGCCAGCGCGGACAGGCCGACTTCGAGATTCTCGGTGACGGTGAGATGGGGAAAGACGTGGCGGCCCTGCGGCACGAAGCCGATGCCGGCGCGCGCGCGTTCATAGGCGCCCATCGTCGTCACCTCGTCGCCATGCCAGTAGATATGGCCGCCCGAGCAGGGCAATTGGCCCATGATGGTCTTCATCAGCGTCGTCTTGCCGACGCCGTTGCGGCCGAGGATCGTCGCCGCGTCACCGGCTCTCAGGTCGAACGCGACATCCCAGAGCACCTGGCCCTTGCCATAGGCCGCGCTGACGCTGCGCAGGTTCAGGAGGTCGGTCATTTCGCCCTCCCGAGGTAGATGGCGGCGACCTCCTCGTCGGCGCGGATCTGTTGCAGTGTGCCTTCGCGCAGCAGCTGGCCCTGGTGCAGCACGACGACATGGCCGCCCAGTTGCGAGACGAAGTCGATGTCATGATCGATCACCAGCACGGCATGCTTGCCCACCAGCGTCTTGATGATGTCGGCGGTCTGGGTGCTCTCGGCCGCGCCCATGCCGGCGGTCGGCTCGTCGAGCAGCAGCAGTTCGGAGTCGGTTGCGACCACCATGCCGATCTCCAGCCATTGTTTTTCGCCATGGCTGAGATTGCCCGCCAGCGCATCGCGCCGTTCGCCAAGGCCGACCATGTGGAGGATGTCCTCGGCGCGGGCGCGGGCCTCGGCCTCGCCCTTGTGGCCGAAACTCGTCCACCAGCGCCGGTCGGTGGTGGCCGCGATGGTCAAATTGTCGATGACGCTCAGTGCCACCAGCACGCCGGGCGTCTGGAACTTGCGGCAGATGCCGTGGCCGACAATGGCATGTTCGCTTTCGTTCTGGATCTCGCGGCCCCGGAACAGCACCTTGCCGGAGGTCGGCCGCACCCGGCCGATGATCGCATCGCACATGGTCGACTTGCCCGCGCCATTGGGGCCGATCACCACCGTCATGCTGCCGCTCTCGATGGTGAGGCTGAGGTCGTTGATCGCCTTGAAGCCGTCGAAGTCGACGACGACATTCTGCAGCTGGAGCATGGGGGCGGTCATGCCGCTTCCTTCTCGGCGACCGCTGTTTCATCAACGGGTTCGGCGGCGCGGCTCTTGCGCCAGCGGGCGAACATGTCGCCGACCTTGGCGGGGCGGAAGGGATGGTCCGGTCCGAACAGTCCGGCGAGGCCCTTGGGCAGGGCCGTGACCGCGAGGATGAACAGGATGCCCAGCGCATAGAGCCACAGCTCGGGCAGGGCGGTCGACACCTTGTCCTTGGCGAAGTTGACGAGCAGCGTTCCCGCCAGTGCCCCGGCGATGCTGTCGCGCCCGCCGATCGCCACCCAGATCACCATTTCGATCGACGGCACTACGCCCACCAATGCTGGCGAGATCACGCCGGCATGGAGGGTGAAGAGCGCGCCCGAGATGCTGGTCAGCACTGCCGCGACGGTGAAGGCGACCACCTTGTACGGGGCGGGATCATAGCCGAGGAAGCGCAGCCGATTGGCGCCATCGCGGCTGGCGCGCAGCAATTTGCCGAACCGGCCGGAGAGCAGCCAGCGCAGGCCGAAAAAGGCCGCGACCACGAGGATCAGCGTCAGGAAATAAAGCGCGATGCTGGTCGAGGGCAGGTTGAGGTTGAAGCCGAACAGGCTCTGATAATCGGTGAGGCCGTTGAAGCCGCCGGTCTTGCCCTGCTGGCTGACGAGCAGGGTGGCGAATGCCAGCGCCAGCGCCTGGGTGATGAGCGCGAAATAGACGCCGCCGATGCGCCGCCGGAAGATCGCCCAGGAGAACAGCGCCGCGACGATCACCGGCACGATGACGACCATGGCGACCGCAACCACCGGGCTCTTGAAGATCGCCCACCACCAGGGCAGCGCCGTCACGCCGGACCATTGCATGAAGTCGGGCATCTCGCCCTCGCCCAGCCCGGCCAGCTTGAGGTGCATCGCCAACGCGTAGCCGCCCAGGCCAAAGAACACGCCCTGCCCCAGGCTGAGCACGCCGCCCTCGCCCCATAGTAGGACGAGGCCCATGGCGGTCAGCGACAGCGCCAGGAAGCGGGCGAGCAGGTTGAGATCATAGGGCGACAGCAGCCACGGTGCGGCCAGCGCCAGCAGCAATGCGACACCCCCGGCGGCCGGTTTCACGATCGAGAGCGGCATCATCGGACGGCTCCTATTCTGCATCGAGCGCGCGGGAGCGGACGGCGATCACGCCCTGCGGCCGGAACTGGAGGAAGAGGATGACGAACAGCAGGCTCAGCACCTGCGCGAAGCTGACATCGACGAAGATCTGCGACAGTGCCATGAACAGGCCGATCATCAGCGCGGCAATGGTCGTGCCGATGATGCTGCCCAGACCGCCGAGGATGACGACGAGAAAGGCGGTGATAATATAGCTCTGCCCGACATTGGGCGTCACCGGGCCGAGCAGCGCCAGCACGACGCCGCCGACACCGGCGACACCCGCGCCCAGCGCAAAGATGAAGCAGTCGACGAGGCGGACATTGACGCCCATGGCCGAGGCGGTCGCGCGGTCCTGATTGACGGCGCGGACCAAGAGGCCGATGCGTGTGTAGCGCAGCACGGCGGCCATGCCGGCGAGCACGACCCCG